>Ga0172377_10000550_pt1 | contig 35365 bp, 41 predicted proteins | sample Pumphouse3metaG_FD_119749 | JGI IMG/M metagenome (GOLD analysis project Ga0172377, IMG submission 119749) | Leachate microbial communities from a municipal landfill in Southern Ontario, Canada - Pumphouse #3 metaG | ecosystem: Engineered > Solid waste > Landfill > Unclassified | place: Canada... | reverse complement strand
TTTACTTATTTATACTCATTGAGTATTTTTAGGTAGAAGCTTTTTTTTTACCTCTCCTTTTCCCCTCTCTTACTTCTTCTTATCTCAATTTTACTCTTCTTTGGATACAATACCCCCTTATATACATTACATTACAGGAAATTTTTTGGAAAAGTTTTATTATAGTTATGATTTATTTAAAGATGATACACAGATTTTAGTAAATAAATGTAGAAATTTTGAACCTGAAATTTTATTAGCAGTTGCACGAGGTGGATTAACACTTTCTCATTTAATGGCACAAGCAATGAATATAAAAAATTTATATTCTTTAAATTCTATTCATTATGATGGTGAAGTAAGATTGGATACATTTAATATTTTTAATATTCCAGATATTTCACATGCAAAAAAAGTTTTGATTATTGATGATATTGTTGATTCAGGTGAAACAATGAGAGAAATTTTAAAGATTTTAAAAGAAAAATTCCCGAATATTGAATTTAAATTAGCAACTTTATTTTATAAAAATACTGCTGTGATAAAACCAGATTTTAGTGTTAGAGAAGCTAACACTTGGATTGATTTTTTTTGGGAAGTTGATGTTGAATAAATTACTTTAGGATATAGATAATAATGATATTAAATAATAAAATTAAAATATTTTTAGCTGTTGCATCTTTTATGATGGCATTAGCTATTAGTTTGGGTGCTTTTGGTGCTCATGGCTTAAAATCTATACTTGATGAGTATATGTTAAAGATTTACCATACAGGTGTTGAATATCACTTTTATAATACTTTTGGACTTTTTATAGCTACTTTTCTTTATGCTTTAAAACCTAATTCAAAAAAAATATACATAGCTATTTGGCTAATAATTATTGGAATGTGTATATTTTCATTTTCTTTATATCTTTTAGCTATCTTATCAATGCCAATTTTAGGAGCGATTACTCCAATTGGTGGCTCTTTATTGATTATTGCTTGGATTATTATAACTTATGAAATTTTGAGAGATTAAATGAAAACTTTTACTATTTTAGGTACTGGTTGGTTAGGGTTTGAACTTGCAAAAGTATTAAAGAGTAAGTATAAAATAAAAGTTTCATCAAGAAATGATGAAAAGCAAAAAATGTATGAAAAAGAAGCTTTATCTTCATATATTTTAAATGAAAAAAATTTGGATTTTTTAGAGGAATTATTAGATACTAATTATTTATTTATTAATTATCCTCCTTCTAAATTTGAGAATTATTTAGATTTTTTAGAAAAAATTTATAATCATGTAAAAATAAAAGATATTGAGAAAATTATATTTATAAGTTCTACTTCTATTTATCCAAATATTTTAGGTAATTTTGATGAAAAATATAAAATAACTGATTCAAGTTCTAAAATAGTATTTGATGCTGAAAAGCTTATTGAAAATAAAAGTAATATAATTTTTAGAGTTTCAGCACTTGTTGGAGAGAACAGATATTTTGGAAAAAGAAGTGCAAATAAAATAGTTGAATTTCCAGAAAGTTTAATAAATTTTGTTCATAGAAATGATGTAATTAGTGCAACAGAATTTGTAATTGAAAATAATTTAAATGGGATTTTCAATCTTTGTTCAAATGAACATCCTACAAAAAAAGAAATTTATAGTTTTAATTCTAAAAAGTATAATTTTGATATTCCGATATTTTTGGATAATAATTTCTTTTTAGATAGAAAGATTGATGGTTCAAAGATAGAAAAGTTAGGTTTTAAATATAAATATAATGATGTATTTAGTTTTTAATTATTTAAACTTTTTTTACCAAAAGCTATATAAATTAATGTTAAAATCTAAAATAAATATAATAATAAATTAAAAAAGGAATAACTATGGCAGTTAAAGAACATCAATTTGATATTTCAGCAAAACTTGATATGCAAGAGGTTAAAAATTCAGTAATTCAAGCTCAAAAAGAGATTGATACTAGATATGATTTTAAAGGTATTTCAAAAGAATTAGATTTAAATGTTGGAGCTAAAACTTTAACACTAATTAGTACAAGCGACAATAAAATAGATGCAATGAGAGATATATTAATTTCAAAAATGAATAAAAGAGGTATTTCTATAAATTCTCTTGAAGAGCTAAAAAAAGAAGATTCAAGTGGTGGAAATAGAAAATATTCATATAAAATTATTGATAGTATTGAAAAAGATGAAGCAAAAAGAATTCAAACTGAAATAAAAAATCTTAAATTAAAAGTTTCAGCTGTTAATCAAGGTGATGAAATAAGAGTTACTGGAAAAAATATTGATGATTTACAGACTATTATGAAACATTTAAAATCACTTGATTTTAAGGCTCCTTTAGTTTTTGATAACTTTAGATAAACATACACACTTAGTAAACAAAATTAGCTTATAATAAAAAACAATTTATTAGGATTTTATATGAAAGTTTTGTTACTAGAAGATGATGTTGCATTAAGTGATTTGTTAAATGAACATCTTGAAGATAAAGGTTTTGAAGTAACATTGTGTACTAATGGACAAGTTGCTTTAGAAGCTTTAATTGAGCAAAAGTTCGATATTGCATTATTAGATATTAATACTCCACAAATTAGTGGAATAGAGGTTTTAAAGACTATTAGAAAAGAATACAAAAACAATACTCCAGTTATTATTTTGACAGCTTATCAAGATACAAAACACTTAAAAGAATCATTTGAAAATGGTGTTGATGATTATATTAAAAAGCCTTTTGATTTAGAAGAATTGGATCAAAGGATTTTAAAACTTTGTAGACAGTTTTTTATTAATCAAGATCAAAAGATAGAAATTGATAAAGACTTATTTTTTGAACCAGAATCATGTAAAATTTTTAGAGATAATATTATTATAAATCTTGCTTTAAAAGAAAGAGATATTTTAAAATATTTTTGTACACATAAAAATAGAGTAATTTCAAGTGATGAATTATTACAAAATATTTGGGCTTATGATGATATGCCAACAGATGCTACTATTCGAGTTTATATAAAAAATCTTAGAGAAATTATTGGTAAAGAAAAAATTACAACTATTCGTTCAGTAGGATATAGATTTGAATAATGATGAAAAAAGAGCTTTAAGAAATTTTTTATTTATTTATGTTAGTTCAACAATTTTTCTTGTGAGTGTCATATTATATATTTATTATCAAAATGAATTAAAAATGGCACATGATTCTTGTACTATGGAACTTAAAAATGCTTCTATGCAGATTAAGGCAGAAATTTTAGATAAATATATGAAAAAGAAAGATTTTATTCCTCAAAAATTAGCAAAAGAAAATATTAAATATGCACTTTTAGATAAAGATAAAAATATTATTTTTTCATATTTAGATGAAAGATTTCAAGTTGATTATTCAAGAAATATTTATGAAAATAGTTTTTATAACTATTTTATAACTACTCTTGATGAAGAGAATATTCCTATAAAATATATAATTATGGAAAGTTGCCAAGTAGTTAGTGATAAAAATAATATTAAAATATTAATACTTATAAAACTGATTATTAGTTCAATATTCATTGCTTGTGTTGGTTATTTATTGTCAAAAATTTTATTAAATCCAGCAAGAAAAAGAGTTGAATCAATGGATAAATTTATAAAAGATTCAGCCCATGAATTAAATACACCAATTACAGTTTTAATGACTTCTGTTTCTATGTTAAAAAATGGAAAAAATCCAGAAAAAATGATGAAATATATTTTAAGTAGTTCTAAACAGATTTCTCAAATATATAATGATATTCATTTTTCTGCTTTTAATGAGATAAATGAAGATGTTTTTGAAGAGTTTGATTTAAAAGATTTAGTTGCAGAGAGTACGGATTATTTTAACGATATTTCTATTACAAAAAATATTCAGATAAATTCAAATCTTTTTAGTTGTTTTATAAAAATGGATAAAACAAAAACACAAAAATTAGTAAATAATTTAATTTCAAATGCAATTAAATATAGTTATAAAGATTCTATCATTGAAGTTACTTTGAAAAACAATATTTTAACCGTAAAAGATTTTGGAAGAGGAATAAGTAAAGATGAAGAAAAAGAGATTTTTAAAAGATATAAAAGAGGAAATAATAATGAAGGTGGTTTTGGAATAGGTTTAGATATTGTAAAAAGAATTTGTAATGAATATAATTTACTTCTAGATTTACAATCTAAAATAGATGAAGAGACAATCTTTAGTATTGATTTTTCCTCAATTGTAAATAAAAAGTAAATTGAATTATTTTTTTGTTAGAATACGAAAAAATTTTAAAGATTAAAAATGATAAATGTAATTGAAAATTTAGAAATAAGTGAATTAAAAGATACAAAATTTATTCATCCAATAAAAGTGACATTTAATCAAAATGGAAAAAATAAAACTTGGGAAGCTGTAAGAAGCCATAATAGTGTGGCAATTCTTTTATATCATGTTGAAAAAAAAGCTTTTTTACTTGTAAAACAGTTTCGAGTTCCTGTTTTTTTAAATGATAATTCTAAAACATTTACTTATGAATTATGTGCTGGATTAGTTGATAAAGATAAATCTTTAGAAGTAATTGCTCAAGAAGAAATTGATGAAGAGTGCGGTTATCATGTAGAAATAGATGATATTTCAAAAATAACTTCATTTTATACAAATGTAGGGATAAGTGGCGCTTGTCAATATTTATTTTTTGCAAAAATTAATGAATCAATGAAAATCCATGATGGTGGTGGAATAAATGATGAGCAAATTGAAGTTATGTATTTGCCAATTGAAGAAAGTGAAGAATTTATTTTTGATGAATCAAAAGCTAAAACACCTGGTTTAATGTTTAGTTTTTATTGGTTTTTCAAAAATATAGAAAAATTAGGAGTTAAATGAAATATATATGTGTAAATTTTTTACTTCTTAGTTCACTTCTTTTTGCTAATGAAGTTGAACAAAATCAATTAGAAAATAAACAACCAGAAGTAAATCAACCAGAACAAAAACAGCAAGAAGATTTAATGGATATTAATAATTCTTTTATTACAAAATATGAATATGGGAAAATGCTTTATAATAATCCAAGAGGAATAGGGTGTAATAGCTGTCATGGAAATGATGCAAGAGGAAGAAAAATGGTTGATTTTAAACATCAATTATTTGATAAAAAAGTTTACAATTGTACTTTAGTTATTCCTGATATAAAAAGTATAGATTATGAAACTTTTTCACAGAAAGTAAATACTAAAAAGAATATAAATTTAAAATTTGAGAAAGAACAAGTGTGTGAAAAATTAATTCATAATGCTAATGTTATGCCAACATATTTCTTGGTTGAAGAAGAGATAGAAGCTATTTTTTATTATATACAAAATATGAAAAAATAGGACTATCTGGAAAAAGCTATTCCTAATCCTACTTTATGAATTTCTCTATCATAGTCAATTAGATTATTACCATAACCTGAAAAAACTTGAAATATTCCATAAGTATCCGTTGCATATAAAAAGTCTGGTAATGGGAAAGTCCAATTTAATTCTGCTGAACCTTTATTTGCATCATCAAATTTGAGATTATTTCGTAAAGTCAATTCAAAAGTATGTTTTTTATAAGCATATAAAAAAGTTAAATCACCATTTCCATAATAATCTTCAATATTTGGATTATCATCATCTGCGCTATCTTCTGGGAGTCTATACCAAACTTTTGGTATTATAAATAAATTTGAGAGTTGAAAGTAACCTTCTAAATAGACTCTATTCCATGATCTTGATAATTCATCATTCTTTCCATTTGAAACATGGTTTAATGCAATTTTATAACCTTTTAAAGTGCTGGTGCTTTTATATGGAAATTGTATGAATACTTCAGGTTCATAATTTGTTTCTCTAAAAGGAGAAGAGTGTTCTCCTGTTTGCCAAAATGATTTTTGAGTATATGCAGCCGAAATTGATTCATTTAATCCAAAAAAATTATACGAGATAGGTTTTTCTAAACTTATTTGGAAATTTGTTTCAAATGCATTTTGATCTTTTGGTGTATTTAATTGGTAAGTTGCAGGAAGAATATAATTTTTTTTATAAGGATAAAGACCAAAATCACTTGTAATTATTTGCTTTAGATTTTCATCTGTTTCTTTATCATTAACCTTATCAATTTGATTTTGATAAAAAGCTTTTTTCATATTTGTAAATGATTCAACTTTGTGTTCATTATTTTTTGATAAATCAACTAAATATTTATCTTCTTGATTGTTTTTAGGAATATTTAAATCAGCAGCCTTTTTGTATAAAAGCATAGCTTCTTTATAGTTTTCTTGATTTTCTAAATCTTGAGCTTCCTGATAAATCTTATTTATATTATTACTAAAACATAAAGTACATATAAATAAGGGTAAAAATTTTTTCATAATTTGCCAATCTTATTTTTTATTATATTCTACATTAAAAAAAATTATAAACCCATTTTTATACAATCTGAAAGAGTTTAAATGATATAATCGGCGAAAATTTAAAAAAAAAGGTTAGAAAAGATGCTTGTTGCACCTTCTATATTATCAGCAGATTTTGGAAATCTTGCAAACGAAATAAAAGCAATTTGTGATGGAGGATGTGATTTAATTCATGTTGATGTAATGGATGGACATTTTGTTCCTAATATGACTATTGGACCTGTTGTTGTAAATCCTGTTGCCAAAGTTGCTACTAAACCTCTTGATATTCATTTAATGGTTGAAGATAATACATTTTTTGTGGAATTATTTGCTCCTTGTAAACCTTTATATATTTCTTTTCATATTGAAAGCGAAAATCATCCTCATAGACTTATTCAAAAAATTAGAGATTATGGAATAAAACCAGCAATTGTTTTAAATCCTCATACTCCACCAGAAGCCATAGAATATTTACTTGAAGATTTAGATATGGTTTTATTAATGTCTGTAAATCCAGGATTTGGTGGACAAAAATTTATTCCATCTGTTATTGAAAAAGCTAAAAAATTAAAAGAATTAATTAATAAAAGAAATCCAAATTGTTTAATCCAAGTTGATGGTGGGGTAAATGACAAAAATATTCATGACTTAAAAGAAGCTGGAGTTGATGTTGTTGTGGCTGGGTCTTATGTATTTGGAAATGCTGATTATTCAAAAGCTATAAAAAGTCTGCAGGTATAAAAAAATGAAAGTAAAAATTTGTGGAATTACAAATTTACAAGATGCTCTTGATGCTATAAATGCAGGGGCAAATGCTTTAGGTTTTGTTTTTTATGCAGATTCTTCAAGATATATTACTCCTTTAAAAGCTAAAGAAATAGTTGGTAAACTTCCTCCTTTTGTGCAAACAGTTGGACTTTTTGTAAATGAAAATGAAAATTTAATAAATGAAGTTTGCCGTGAAGCAAAAATGCAATTAGCTCAAATAATTGATGATAATGAAATATTAAATCATAAGTTATTAGAAGTTAAATCTATAAAAGTTATTAGAGTGAAATCACAAAAAGATTTAAAAAATCTGAATAATGATTATTATTTATTAGATGCTTTTGTTGATGGTTTTGGTGGAGCTGGAAAAAGAATTGCTTTAGAATGGTTTGAAAATCTCGATTGTTCAAAATTTATTCTAGCTGGCGGATTAACTGCATCTAATTTAAAAGAGATAAGAAGTTATGGCTTTTATGGAGTTGATGTGAGTTCCGGAGTTGAAGAATCAAAGGGAAAAAAATCTAAACAAAAAATGATAGATTTTGTAAAAGAGGCTAATGAAATCAAATAGAAGGATTATTCCTAAACCTCAATTCAAATTACAAAATATTCTACAAAGATTACTAAAAGAACCGATTTTATACATTGAATTTCTTGATTTATTAAAAGAAGCAACAGATGCACTTTATGAAACTCCTGAACTTGAATTTGAATTACTTTTATCAAATGGTTTACCTTTAGAATTTGATGGAGATTTTGTTTATTTAAAAACAACAAAAACACCAATTGAAGAACAAATTTTTTGTGTAGTTGATATTGAAACAAATGGCGGAAGTGCAAAAAATGGCTATCAAATTATTGAATTAGGTGCAGTAAAATATAAAAATGGTGAGATTATTGGTAAATTTGAATCTTTAGTTCATGCAAGAGAGATACCACCTTATGTTCAAGAAGTTACAAAAATAAATCTTAAAATGTTAGAAGATGCTCCAAGATTAGAAAAAGTATTAAAAGAGTTTAAAGTTTTTTTAGAAGATGATGTTTTTATAGCCCATGATATAAAATTTGATTACACTTTTATTTCAGATTCTTTTGAAAAATTTCATTTAGGAAAACTCTTAAATAGAAAAATTTGTTCTATTGATTTGGCAAAAAGAACTATTCAATCTGAAAAATATGGTTTGAGTTTTTTAAAAGAAGTTTTAAATATTCAAGTTGATAATCATCATAGAGCTTATTATGATGCTTTAACAACAGCCATCGTTTTTGAAAAGAGTTTGCTAAATATTGATAGTTCTAAGATTAAAACAGTTGAAGATTTAATCTCTTTTTCAAAAAGCGATAATATTATTAATAACCATAAAAATGAGAATAAATTAAATGTTTAATCAAGAAAATTATATTAAAGTTCTAAATTTTGCTGCATCTGCTCATGGCATTCAAAAAACTCCCAAAGGTTTACCTTATCTAGCCCATATAACTTGCGTAGCAATGGAAGTTATAAATGCTTGTGAGAAATCTCAACTTGATGAAAAAAAAGCAGATTTTACTATTTCTTGTGCTTTATTGCATGATGTAATTGAAGATACAAATATCACTTATGATGAATTATATGTAAAATTTTCAGAAGAAATTGCCAATGGGGTTGAAGCTTTAACAAAAGATAAAACTTTAAATTCAAAACAAGAACAACTAAAAGATAGTATTGAAAGATTACTAACACAACCTTATGAAGTTCAAATGGTTAAATTAGCTGATAGAATTACAAATTTATCAATTCCTCCAGAACATTGGGATAATGAAAAAATAATAGCTTATAAAAAAGAGGCAAGTTTTATTTTGTCTTGTTTAGGAAATTCAAATATATATTTAGCAAAAAGATTAAAAGAGAAGATTGAAAATTATAGTAAGTATATAAAAGAGTAAAACAGAGGTTAAATAACCTCTGCTTTTTAGTTAGCTTCTTGTGCTTCTTTAGCGTATTTAAGACCTAAGTCAAATGCTTTGTTATTTATTGCATGTACTTTTTCAGGTACTTTTGAAAGCATTGTATTTCTTAGCACATCATTTGAAACAGTTTCACCTGTAAAATAATTAGCCATTGCTAATGCTAAAACTGATTGAGTAATAACATTTCCTACTTCTTCTTTTGCAATAGTAATAATTGGAATCTCATAGATTTTCCATTTTTTTCTATCTTCATCAGTTGGAGTAACAAGATTTGGTTCAACAACAATAACTCCACCTTCTTTTACACCACTTTTAAATTGATCATAAGAGATTTGTGCAACTGATAACATGAAATCAATTTCACCATCATTTGCATAAGGATATAAAATTTCATCATCTTGTAAAGTAATATCAACAACAGTTGGTCCACCTCTTACTTGAGATGTATAAGTTGCAGTTTTTAAACCATAACCTCCATCATTGATTTTTGCAGCTGCAAAAATTGATCCTGCAAGAAGTACACCTTGTCCACCAACACCTGTAAATCTCATTAATGTTTTATTTATTGCCATGTGTAACTCCTTATAATTGAACCATAGTTTTATTTTTATGAGCTTCTTTTACTTTTTCATAAGCTTCACAATATTCCATTGCTTCAGTATCTTGTTTTAAAATACCAGTAGGGAAAATACCTTTTTGCTCAGCTGGTTCTAATTTTTCAAATTTAGCTTTACCCATAGAAATAGAATCAATCCACTCTAAGTTAGCCATTGCTGTAGCCATTTTATTTTTTCTTCCTAAGTTAACATGACAGTTAGAGAATACTTCAACAAATGAGAAACCTTTATGTTCAAAGGCTTTTACTAAAGTTCTTTCAAGTTTTTTAGGATCAAGCATAGTTTCTCTTGCTACAAAAGAAGCTCCTGCTGCTTCAACTAATTTACAAGCATCAAAAGTAGGGTCAATATTTCCTCTACTCATAGTAACAGTCCACATACCTTGTGGAGTTGTAGGTGATGTTTGAGAGTTTGTTAATCCATAAATGAAGTTATTGATAATAATATAGTTTAAGTCAATGTTTCTTCTTGCTGCATGAATTGTATGATTTCCACCAATTGCAAGTCCATCACCATCTCCCCCAACAACTATAACCTTTTTGTCAGGATTTGCTAATTTAATTCCTGTAGCATAAGGTAAAGTTCTACCATGAGTTGTATGAACTGTATTACAGTTGATATATGAAGAGAATCTTCCAGAACATCCGATTCCTGAAACAACACAAACATCATCCATATTCCAACCAATTTTTTCAATGGCTCTAATTACAGATTTTAAAATAACTCCATCACCACATCCCCAACACCATAGTGTTGGCATTTTGTCTGTTCTTAAATATTCATCATAATTAAAAGCCATAATTACATTCCTTTCACTTTTTCAATAATTTCTAGTGGAGATAAAGGTCTACCATTTACTTTGAATAATGTATCAAAATCAGATCTTCCACTTACTCTTTGCACTTCACCTGCAAATTGTCCCATATTTAATTCAGTAACTAATACTTTTTTAAATCTTGTCATTAATTCTTTAATTCTTTTTGCTGGACTTGGCCAAATTGTTAATGGTCTGAACATACCAACTTTGATACCTTCTTTTCTCATTCTATTGATAGCTTCAGTTACACCTAATGAAACAGAACCATAAGCAATAATCATAATGTCAGCATCTTCTAACATATATTCTTCATTTAATTCTAATTCATCTAAGTGAGCATCAACTTTATTGAATAATCTTTTCATTAAAGCATCACACATATCAGCATCTTCAGTAGGATGCCCTGTTGGTCCATGATGAAGTCCTGTAAAGTGGTATCTATAACCCTCAAACATTGGATTTAAGATAGCTGCTTCATCAGCACCTACACCATAAGGTTTATAATCTTTTTTATCACCTGTAAATTTTCTTCTTGAAATTTTACCAGCTTGTACTTCTTCTAAATCAGGAATAATAGCTTTTCCACTCATATGACCAATTGTTTCATCTAATAAAATAAATACTGGTTGCATAAATCTATCAGCTAAGTTAAAAGCTCTTACTGTTTCTGTATAACACTCTTTTAAGTTACCAGGAACTAAAGTAATTGATCTAACATCCCCGTGAGTTGGGTTTTTTGCTTGTAGTAAGTCACCTTGTGCAACTCTTGTTGGAAGACCAGTTGATGGACCACCTCTCATTACATTTACAACAACTAAAGGAACTTCTGAAATATATCCAACTCCTAAGTTTTCTGCTTTTAAAGAAATACCAGGTCCAGATGTTGCAGTCATTGATCTTTTTCCAGACATTGCAGCACCAATTGCTGTACAAATACCTGCGATTTCATCTTCCATTTGGATACATGCTTGTCCTCTAGCTGGTAATGCTGAAGAAAGAACATGCATTATTTCACTTGAAGGAGTAATAGGGTATCCACCAAAAAACTCAACATCTGCGTCAAGTGCAGCTTTTGCTGCTAATTCATTTCCTGTTGAAATTAGTTCTCTTGCCATTAATTCTCCTTACGCCTCTAGTTCTCTATAATTATTTTTTATAACCGCTTCTTTTCTTTCTTTTGCATCTTCTGTAAGTTTTGCAAATTTGAACTCTTTTTTATCAGCAACATAAATTGCAAAATCAGGACATGCTAATTCGCAATCCATACAACCAATACATGATTCAGGATGAACAACCTTAATCATTGAACCTAAAGTAGAATGAACTTCTTGTCTCATAGCAAGTACACCAGCTGGACATACTGAAACACATTTGTCACATGCTTTGCATCTAGCTTCATTAACCCAAACGGGTGTATTTGCAGGAGCTTCCATATTAGACATAATTTCTCCTTAAATTATTTTAATATCAATACTTGACTTAACTCAATATATTATCGTCAAATAATAGCCTATAATAAACTCAAAGAATGTTTTATCTTTGGAATTTATAAGTTGAATTTATCTCTTGTTACATTTTGCAACAAGATAATTATGAAATTAAAAATGCTTTTATAACCTATGTTTAAGCTTAAAATATCAATCTAATTTGCATATAAAAGTATGAGTTAATAATGAAATTAAAACTCAGATTTATTTAACTTAGATATAATCTCATTAAATAAAAGAAGGAAGATTTTTGGTTTTATATCAGCCAATAAATGGCTATTGTTACAACAGTGATACACATTTTTTATATGGTTTTATAGTTGAGAATTTAAAAAAATATAAGAATATTAAAGGTGAATTATTAGACATTGGAAGTGGAAGTGGAATCTTAGGTCTATTAGTTGCAAAAGATTTTGAAAAACTAAAACTAAATCAGTGTGAAATACAAAAAATGTTTCAATTCTTCTCATCTAAAAATTCAGAAATAAATAAAATAGATTCAATATTATATGAAGGTTCTTTTGAAGAAATTAATTTTGAGAAAAAATTTGATATTTGTGTTTCGAATCCACCTTTTTATCATAATGATGTAATAAAAAGTAATAATGAATGTTTAAAAATAGCTAGATATAATGATTCTTTACCACTTGAAGTATTTATTAAAAAAAATGCAAGTATTTTAAATAGTGAAGGGAAATTATTTTTTTGTTATGATGTAAAACAGATAAATAATATATTATTATTATTGAGTAAATATAAATTTAATTTGGAAGCTTTACAGTTTGTTTATCCAAAAGTTTCAAAAGATGCAACATTGATTTTAGTTTATGCAAAACGAAATTCAAAATCTTTAACAAAAATATTAAAACCATTAATAGTTTTTGATGAGAATAACGAGTTTACTTCCGAAATCCAAGATATATATATAAAATCTTCTACACATAGCATAAAGGTTGATATTGAGTAATTTAGTTAAAAAAGAGGGATTTAATTTTGCCTTTGAGCCAAGTGGATGTGATAGTTGCAAAGGAAATTGTTGTATTGGTGAAAGTGGATATATTTGGATAAATTCACAAGAAATTGAAGCCTTAGCTTTGTATAAAAAAATTTCAAGTGAAGATTTGAAAAAAAGATATTTAAATAAAATCACCTATAAATATAGTATAAAAGAGATACAATTAGCTTCCCAGAATTATGCGTGTTGTTTCTTTGATTTGGACAAAAAACAATGTTCTATTTATAATGTAAGACCAAGTCAATGCAGAACTTTTCCCTTTTGGGATTATTTTAAAGAAAATGAAGAAGAGGTTTATAAAGAGTGCCCAGCTATACGAAGTCTTTAGTACTTTGTTTATTATTATTCTTTTTTTATGGATGTAATAATAAAACTTTGGAAGTAGAAAATCAAGAACCAATAAAAACAAAATTTGTTGAGTTAAAAACTAAAAGTTTTGAATCAGAAAATCAATATATAGTTTTAGCATTAGAATCAGAAAATCAAAAATTATATTATGATGCAAGGAATTTGTATTTTAAATTATTTGAAAAAACAGATAATTATGAATATTTTATAAAATATCTAGCTATATCTACACATATACAAGATTATAAAATTGTCAAAGATCAGGCTTTAAAATATTATATTGATAATATCAAAGAAGAAGAGATTATCTTAAGATTGTATACATTTGCATTATTTAAATTAGGAAATCAGAAAGAAGCTCTAATAAGTGGTCAGAAGTTAGCTAATTTATTTAAAAATGATGTAAATTATGAGCTTTTAGGAACAATTTATTTACAACAAAAAGATTATTTAAAAGCGTATGAATTATTTGAGAAATCATTTGCTTTAAATAAATCTGTAAATACATTTTTTAATCTGACAAATATTCAATATTTTAATTTGTCACAAAAAACTGAAGCTATAAATAAAATAGAACAATATATAAAAGAGAATGGTCATGATTTTAATTTATCAATACAACTTTTAACTTTTTATGAAAAAGAACAGCAAACTCAAAAAATCGTTCCTTTTTTAAAAGAGATGTATTTTGAATATAAAGAAAATGAAGAAGTTGAAATGTTTGGAAAAACTAAACTTTTGTTAATAAAATATATAGCAAAAGATAATGTTGGACAAGCAATAGAGTTTTTAGAACAAAACCAAGATGAAGATGAAATTTTATTGAATCTATATAAAATTACAAATCAACCACAAAAAGCTTATGATTTATTAGGTAAATTATATGCAAGTAGTTACAATTTTGATTATTTAGGACAACAAGCAATTATAGAGTTTGAAATGGCTGAAGATAAAAGAAAAGTATTAAATGGTGTTATTGCTAAATTTGAAAAAGTAACAGAAAATATTGATAATCATATTTATGAAAATTATTTAGCATATATATTAATTGATTTTAATATAAATCTACAAAAAGGTGTAATTTTAGTAAAAAAAGCATTACAAGAAGAACCAACTAATATAGCTTATCTTGACACTTTGGCTTGGGGTGAATATAAACTTAAAAATTGTAAAGAAGCTTATAAACAAATGAAAAAAGTTGTTGATGAAATCGGCTTAGATGATGATGAAATAAAACTACATTGGGAAAAAATTAAGGAGTGTAAAAAATGATTTTAGATGAAATAATCGAAAAAACAAAACAAGATTTAGAAAAGAGAAAAAAAGAGATAAGTTTAGATTTATTAGGAAGAACTTTATCTTCAAATCCTTATGCTCCAAGAGATGTAAAACCATATTTGATTTCTACAAAAGAAGAACCTATTCGGATTATTGCTGAGGTTAAGAAAGCAAGTCCTAGTAAAGGAATCATAAAAGAGGATTTTGACCCAATTTTAATAGCACAAGCTTATAGTAATAGTGGTGCAAATGCAATTTCTGTTTTAACTGAACCTCACTATTTTCAAGGTAATTTGGAATATTTAACAGCAATTAGAAGATATGTTCCAACACCACTTTTAAGAAAAGATTTTATTGTTGATAAATATCAAATTGTTGAAGCTTTAGTTTATGGAGCGGATTTTATTTTACTTATTGCAAAAGCTTTGGGAACAAAAGAGTTAAAAGAACTTTATGAATATGCAATTCATTTAGGTCTTGAAGTTTTAGTTGAAATTCATGACCTTGAAGATTTAACAAAAGCCATAAAAAGTGGAGCTACAATTATTGGAATAAATCATAGAAATCTTGATACTTTTGAGATGGATATGACACTTTGTGATAAATTAATTCCTTTAATTCCAAATGGAAAAATAATAGTTGCAGAATCAGGTGTTTCAAATGTTGAGACAATTAAAAGATTAAGTTCTATTGGAGCTGATGCTTTTTTAATTGGTGAGCATTTTATGAGAGTTCCAAGTATTGAAGATGAGTTAAAAAAATTCAAAAATGCTTGTAATTAAAAACTATATTTAAAAGAGATACTCTTTTAAATATTTTTCAATTTTAGGAATATTGTCTTTTCTACAAACTAAACAAGTTGGCATATTTGCTAACTCTTTTGGTAAACTTGTAATTTTCAAATCATTTTCATATTGATGTTTTTTTACAATACTAAAAGGTAATAAACTTTTTCCCATTCCAGCTTTTACACAACCTAAAATTATTTCATAGTTTCCAAACTCTAAAGTTTTAAAATCTTCATCTGAACTATTTTTTAGATAGTTTTGTCCAAATTCATTATATGCACAACCATTTTTAAAAGATAAAAAAACATTTGGAGCATTTTCCATTTTTGGTTCAACAATTACTATATTTTCTTCAACTTTATTTAGAACTATTAACTCACTATTTTTAGGAATTCCACTAATAAATGCAATATCAACTTTGTAATCAAGTAGTTCTTTTGTAATTTCTCTTGTGGTATTTGTTATTAGTTCTAAACTCATATTTGGGAAATCATTATGAAGTTGAAGTAAAAAAGGAATTATTCTTGTGGTTGCATTTGATTCCGTTGAGCCAATAATTAGATGTTCTTGATTTGTGATATTTTTCATACTAAAAGTTGCCAGTTCAACTTTTTTTACAATTTCAAGTGCATAAGGATAGAGTTTTTCTCCCTCTTTACTTAATATTACACCTTTTGGAACTCTATGAAAAAGCGCAAAACCTAAAGATTTTTCTAGTTGTTTTATTCTTGAAGTTACATTTGATTGGGCAAAATTTAATTTATTTGCTGCTTTTGTAATACTGTTTTCTCGTGCTACTTCAACAAAAACTTTTAATAAACTTGAATCCATATCTCTTTTCCTTATATCATAAATCATGATTAGATATTTGACTTAATATCATTTTTAGTGATATTATACAGAAATACTAAGGAGAGAGAGTATGAAAAGTGTAAATTTATTAGATAAAAATTCAAATATTGCTATTTTACTTGCTGGAATTATTGCACTAATTATTGGTGTAGGAGTTGCAAGATTTGTTTTTACATCGTTATTACCATCAATGTTAGAAGATTATTTAACTATTAGTTTTGCAGGGGTTTTAGCTTCTATTAATTATGTTGGATATTTAGCTGGTTCTATATTTTCAGTTTTTATAAAAGATATAAATACAAAAGTAAAATTTTTTAGATTGGGTATGTTTTTAGCTGTAATTACAACGCTTATGCTTGGCGTTACAACTTCTGAGACAATCTGGATAATATCAAGAGTTCTAGCAGGATTTGGTGCTGCTATGGCTTTGGTTGTTGGCTCTGCCATTGTTATGAATAAATTAAATATTCAAAATAAAACAAAAGCTATGGGAATACATTTTTCTGGAATAGGATTTTCTATTTTAGTGAGTGATTTTATAGTTAGAATTGTATTTCATTTTAATGGAACATGGCAATTTGCTTGGATAGTTTTGGCATTTTTTGCTTTTGTAATGTCCTTTTATTCTATGTATATTTTATCTTATGATAAAGAAGTTAAACAAAATAGCGTAAAACATCATATTGATAAATCTTTATTTTCGCCTTTTGTAATAATTTTAATTATGGCATATTTTTGCGAGGGTGTTGGAATGGTTGTTCAAGGAACTTTTTTACCTGATATTATAAATTCTTTAAAAGGCTTAGAAGGATTTGGAAGTTTTACATGGACTTTAGTTGGAGTTGCTGGAATACCATCTTGTATTATTTGGATGATGTTAGCTCATAAATATGGAAGTGTAAATATAATTATTTTGGCTATGTTTTTACAAGTTATTGGTATTTTGATTTCAGCTTTAACAAATAATGTATATTTAAATTTACTTTCAGGAATTTTATATGGTGGTACTTTTATAGGATTAGTTGCATTATTTATGAATTTAGGTGGAAAATTAGCAGGCAATAATCCTGTAATGTTAATGGGAGCATTAACCACAGCTTATGGAATAGGGCAAGTTGCTGCGCCACTTTATAGTGTTGCTTTAATAGAACATTTCAAAACTTATGATTATACTTTATATGTTACAGCATTTATTGTTTCAGGTGGAATAGTGTTGCTAATTTTGACTAAAATATTTAAATTAAAAGGAGAATAAAATGCCAGTTATAAATGTAAAAATGACTCATGAAGACGGTGGTGCTACAAAAGAGCAAAAAGAAAAGTTATCAAAAGGTATCACAGAACTTTTTGCACAAATCTTTAATAGAGGCGCTTCTAGTGCTGTGGTGATTATCGAAGAAGTAAGTACTGATAATTATTCGGTTGGTGGAAAAAGTATTACACAAATAAGAAATGAAGAGAAAAAACAAACAAGTATTTAAAGACAAAAAAGTCTTTAAATACTAATCTTTAAATAAAGTTGAACCAACTCTAATCATATTAGAACCACTTGCAATTGCAAGTTCAAAATCACCACTCATTCCCATCGAACAATATTTAGCTCCAAAAGGAACAACTTCATCATAGATTTTCTTTGTAGTTTTAAAAGAGTCTTTTATGATTTTTTCATCTTGAACATGAGCACCAATACTCATAACACCTTTTAAAATAATATTTGGGCAAAGCTCAATGATTTGTTTATAAATTTCCACTGCATTTTCAGGAAGAACGCCTGATTTTGTATCTTCATAAGCTGAATTTATTTGAAGTAGGGCAGATAGTTTTTTATTTTTTGATTCTAATTTTTGATTTAATTCTATTGCTAAAGGTAGTGAATCTAATGATTGAATCAAAGTTGGGTTTAAATCTATTAAATTATTTATTTTATTTTTTTGTAAAGTTCCAACAAAATGCCATTCAATTGGTAGCTCTTCTAGTTCTTGCATTTTTTCCTTTAAATCTTGTACTTTATTTTCTCCAAAAGCTCTTTGACCAGCTTCATATAAAGTATTTATATCTTCAGCTGTTGAGTATTTTGAGATTCCTATAATTTTTACAATATGATGTTCAGATATTTTTAATCTTGCACCTTCAACTTTTGTTATTATTTCATCCAAATTTTTTGTTGCTGTTAGTTTATTCATAGTTTCTCTTTTTAGTTATTTAGAAATATTCTATTAATATCGTTATAAATTCCAAGAAGCATTAAACTTCCTAAAATCACCCATCCAAGAATAGTTAAAAACATAAATACCTGATCACTTGGCTTTCTTCTTGTAATCATTTCATACAAATTAAACATAATATGTCCACCATCAAGAGCTGGAATTGGAAGAAGATTTAAAACTCCCAAATTTACAGAAATAAGAGCAGTAATTGCAAATAATGCAATAATCGAAGATTCACTTGCATCTGAAATAACTTTTCCAATTGAAATTACTCCACCAACTTCACTGCTTGGAATTGCACCTTGAACTAGTTTTTGAATACCTTGAAAAATCATAGTAGAAGCAAAAATAGTTTTTTGATAAGCATAAACCAAAGATTCACCAAAAGATAAATCAAGATTTATAATTTTTCCTGATGGTGAGATTCCTATCATTCTTTTTTTGATTTTTTCTTTAAACATATTTTCACTATCTGAGATTTGTGGATTCATTGTTTTTGCAATAATTACTCCGTCTCTTTTAATAAAAAATTTTAAAGTTCCATCTGTACTTATGATAGTTTTTCCAATCTCATCCCAAGATTTTATTTCAGTATCATTTATTTTTATAATTTCATCATTTGATAAAATTCCTGCATGAAAAGCAGGTGAATTTTCTTGAACAACACCTACTTGAGCCGCCCAAGTTGTAGCTCCCATCATTGCAATAGAAAAGTATAAAATAGCTGCTAAAATGAAGTTTGCAAAAGGACCTGCAAATAATATTATTATTCTTTGCCATGGTTTTTTTGTATTATATGAATCGTCACCATCCTCTTTTAAATTAGGATTCTTATCATCTTGACCTTTCATTTGAACATATCCACCCAGTGGAATTAAAGCAAATTGCCAAGTTGTCCCCATCCACTCTTTTGCATATAATTGTTTCCCAAAACCAATTGAAAATACATAAACTTTTACACCAAAATAACGAGCAGCTAAAAAGTGTCCTAACTCATGGAAAAAAACTAAAAATGATAAAACAAGTAAAAAAGTAATAGTACCCAAGAAAAGCCTTTAATTTTTGAAATAATCTCTTGTATATTCATACCCTGAATATATTGTTAAAATAACAGCTAACCATAAAATTTCTGTTGCAAATGGCCAGTTCATTATTAAAAAACCAATAGCTATCATTTGAACAACAGTTTTTATTTTTCCAGCCATTGTTGAAGCTACATCTTTCCCCTCACTAACAGCTACAACTCTTAGTCCCGTGATAAAAAATTCTCTTGAAAGTATTAAAAATACAGCTAAAGCTGAAGCTCTATTTATTACAATAAGTCCAATAAATCCAGCAAGTACAAGCATTTTATCAGCAAGTGGATCTAATATTCCACCTAATTTTGTCATTTGATTCCAGTTTCTAGCTATAAAACCATCAAAAAAATCTGTAACTGATGCTATTACAAAAATAAGTCCAGCAAAATAATCAAACCAAGAGGGATGCCAAGAAGAGAAAATAGGGTTGTTCCTATCTATAAAAAACCATAGCATTAGTGGTGCTAATGCTATTCTAAAAAGTGCCAAAATGTTTGGTAGATTTAGTACTTTTGATGACATTATCTAAAAGTCGTCCCACCATCAACAATTAAAGTGTGACCTGTAATCCATGATGCATCGCTTGTACATAAGAAATAACATGATTGAGCTAAATCTTGAGGTTCACCAATTCTATTTAATGGAGAATATTCAGCAGTTTTTGCTTTTACTTCTTCATAGTTTGTAAATGCTTTTAATGCATCTGTATCAATTGGACCACCTGAAACTGCATTTACTCTAATTCCAAATTCACCAAGTTCATTTGCTGCATATTTAACCATTGCCTCAACTGCTGCTTTATTTGTTCCATGACCTGCATAGTTTTCAATATATACTAAGTTTCCAGTAGATGAAAGTGAAACAATTGCTCCACCACCAATTTTCTGCATTCTTTTTGCAGCTTGTTGAGCTCCACAAACAAAAGCATTAACAGTTGCTGTATATATATTATTTAAACCTCTTGGTTTTAATTTCATAAATTTACCATAACCACCAACAACAGCTCTACCATAAATCATAGCATTAGAAATAAAGAAATCAACTCTATCAAAATCTTTGTCAATTTCTTCAAATAATTCTTTATATTTTTCTGGTTCTAAGATATTAAAAGGATAAGCTTTGCATTTTACTTTATATTTTTCTTCAATATCTTTACAAATATCTTCTGCAAATTGTTGATTTGAATTATAAGTAAAAGCTACATTTATACCATTACTTGCAAATTTGTAAACACACTCTTTACCAATACCTTTTGTACCACCCGAAATTACTAAAGTTTTACCTTTCATTTCATTACTCATTATTTTATTACCTCATATTTTTCTAAAGTTTTTTCTAATTTTTTCATTGTTTCACTACTTGGTGCAAGTAGTGGAAGTCTATATTCTAAAGTATCAAGTAAACCAGCCAAATACATAGCCGCTTTTATAGGAATTGGATTACTTTCACAGAATAATACAGAATTTAAAGCATATAAATCTTCATTTATTTGTTTAGCTTTTTCAAAATCACCCTCAAAAACACTATTTACTAATTGTGATTTTAAATTAGGAAGAAGATTAGCAGTAACAGAAATTATACCTTTTGCTCCACTTGCAAGCATTGGAAAATCAATAGCATCATCACCTGAAAATACAAGAAGATCTTTTCTTTGTGAAATTAAACATATAGCTCGCTCTAAAGAACCTGTTGCTTCTTTAATTGCATATATATTTTTCACATCATCAAAAAGTCTAATAGCTGTATTTGCTTCTAAGTCAACAGATGTTCTTCCTGGAACATTATAAAGCACAAAAGGAATTTCAACAGAGTTTGCGATTGCTTTAAAATGTTGATATAAACCCTCTTGCGTTGGTTTATTATAATATGGAGTTATAGATAAAATCCCATCCGCACCAACATCTTGAGCATGTTTTGCTAATTCACAGGCTTCATTTGTTGCATTTGAACCTGCACCTGCAATTACTTTAGTATTTGAACCTTTACAAGCAGCAACGGCAACTTCAATACACTCTTTATGTTCATTAAAAGAAAGTGTAGCACTTTCTCCTGTAGTTCCAACAGGAACAACTGCATTTATACCTTGTGCAATTTGTCTTTTAATTAAAGACTCATATTTTACTAAATCAACTTTTCCATTTTTAAATGGTGTTATAAGTGCGGTCATTGAACCCGTAATAATTTCCATATTTTTTCTATCCTTTACTTACTACTAAATCTTCTAATTCTAATCTCTCATCAACATTTACTGTGTGTTTTGAAAAAGTTTCAAGAAAGTTCCAAAAACTTTGTTTTGCTTCTTGTGAAATATCAACTTTCTTTAAAACTTCTTCCATACATCCAAGCCATTCACGTCTAGCTTTATCAGTAATTGAGAATTGTTCGTGTGTTTTTAACATATCAAAATGACCAACAGCTTTTGTATAATGTTTTTCTCCACCACAAGCTTCAATAAAAAACTTCACATTATGAGCTTTTATTTTGTCTAACTCTTCTTCATTTTGTGGAAAAAAATTTCCAATGTCACTATCAACAACTAAATCATAAAATTCGCTGAATAATTTTTTTAATCTATCTTCACCCATTTCTTTTAAAAAAAGAGAAATAGGATATTCAAAATCAGGTTTTTCACCAAATTTTGTTTTGCTTATAGAGTAATCCATTTATTTTTCTTCTTGCTTTAAAATAACTGTTGTAGAGTTACTTTTTATCAAATATTTTTTTGCAACATTAATTAAATCTTCTTTAGTTAATTTATCAACATTTTTTTCATAGTTTAAAAGAGGTTTTATATTATCTCTTACAAAATATGAACCATATAAAGATGCAACTTCTGTTGAACTTTCAAGTGAAAAAATAAAATCAGCCTTTGTGTTTATTTTTATCTTGTCGATATCTTTTTGAGAAATATCACCTTTTTGGATTTGCGCAATTGTATCTAAAATTTCTTTTTCAATTTCTTTAGCATCAATACCTTCATTTGCAACTGCCATAAACATGAAGATTCCAGGGTCTTTTAATTCCATATTATAAGCATAAATTGTATTTACTAATCTTTTTTCATCTACAAGTTTTTTTTGTAAAATTGAACTTTTCCCCGAACTTAAAAATTCACTTAAAGCTGATAATGCAACTTGATCTTCATGTTCAAAATTTGGAATATGATAAGTTATTGCAATCATCTGAACAGCTGATTCTTTATTTATTACAACTGTTTTTTCTCCATCTTGAATAGGTTCAATTGTATGAAGTTTTGAAGGAATCTCTTTTTTATTTTTTATTTTTTTGAAATGTTTTTCAACAGATGCGAATACATTTTTTTCATCAATATCACCTGCAATTACAACTATTGCATTTTTTGGTTGGTAATATGTACTATGAAAATCTCTAATATCAGTAATTGACCAGTTTTGAATATCACTCATAAATCCAATTGGTGTCCAATGATATGGATGATAAATAAAAGCATTATTGAAAAGTCTGAATTGTAAATATCCCATTGGGTTATTATCAGTTCTCCATCTTCTCTCTTCTGCTACAACATCTCGTTCTGGTTGAAACTCCTCATCTTTAAGAGTTAAGTTTTCCATTAAATCTGCAAATAATTCTAAAGATTTATCCATATTTTTTGAAGCTGATTTTATATAATAGTGAGTATAGTCAAATGAAGTAGAAGCATTATTCATACCACCAAAACCTTTTACTATTTCATCAAATTCACCAGCTTTTAGGTTTTTTGTAGATTTGAAATTTAAATGTTCTAACATGTGGGCAATTCCACTTTTCCCCATTTTTTCATCTCTACTTCCAACTTTATAAAAAACATCAGTTGAAATTACTCCTGAACCATTTTTCATGGGAATTGCAACTATTTCTAAACCATTTTCTAAAGTTTTTGTATAATATTTTGGTAAGCTATTGCTCATTAATTCTCCCGAAATTGTAATTAATAATAAAAATTGAATAATAAATATTTTAATCAATTTATTCCTTTTATTTTAAATTAGCTCCAATGGCTTGAGAAATATTTTCATATCCATCTTTTGCCATTAGCTCTAATAGTTCTTCATTTATTTTTCGAACCATTGAAGGTCCTTCAAAAATCATTCCTGAATATGATTGTACAAGATTTGCACCATCTTTTATTCTTTCATAAGCTTGTGCACCATTTGAAATTCCACCAACTGAAATCAAAATAGTTTTTCCAAATAGTTCACGAGCTAGTTCTTTAAATAAATTTCCAGATTTTTGCGTTAAACAAGCTCCTGAAAGCCCACCAAAATTTTGACAATTTGGAACTAAACTATAATCAATAGTTGTGTTAGTTGCAATTATTCCAGCTGCACCTGCATTTATTGCACTCTTACATAAATCAATAGCCATAGTAACTTCAATATCAGGCGCAATTTTTAATAAAATCGGTTTTAATGTAAGTTCTTTTGCCATTGTAAAAAGTTCTGTTATAAACTTCTCATTTTGTAAATCTCTTAAATTTGGAGTATTTGGACTTGAAATATTTATTACTAAATAATCACTAGATGCTTCAAATTTTTTAATTAAACTTTTATAATCACTTAATGCAAACTCTTCAGGTGTAGTTTTATTTTTTCCTATATTTGTGCCAATTGGTATAGAAAATGGATAAACTTTTTTTAAGTTTTTTAAAACTTTATGAGCACCTTTGTTGTTAAATCCCATTGCATTTTGAACTGATTTTTGTTCTGGGTATCTAAACATTCTAGGTTTTGGATTTCCATCTTGAGGTTTTGGTGTCATTGTTCCAATCTCTGTAAATCCAAATCCTAAAGATTTCATAGCTTTAATCATTGTTGCATTTTTATCAAAACCAGCGGCAAGTCCAACTGGGTTTTCAAATTTTACACCAAAAATTTCTTGTGTTAATTTAGGATTTGATATATAGTTTTTCTTTTCCATATATGCTTTTGCAATTTTACATTTTCCTAAAATTCTTAAACCACATTCTGCTAAATTGTGAGCAGTTTCTGGTTCAAACTTAAATAAGATTTTTTTCAGTGTTTCATAGCTAATCAAAGTTTATCCCTTTTTTTAAATTAATACATTTTATCTAAAAATCATTAAATATTGGTTTTAATGTTTTTTAACTCTTTAAATCATTAAATATTTGCAAGATTATGCAATCTTTGATACTCTTTACAAGAGTTTAAAAGCTCAACTTCACTTCCCATACAAACAATTTCTCCAGCTTTAAAAACAGCAATTTTATTTGCATTTTTAATTGTACTTAATCTATGAGCTATAATAAAAGTGATTTTGTTTTTGCTAACTTCTTGAATAACTTCACTTATAATTGATTCACTTTCGTTATCTAATGCAGATGTTGCTTCATCTAAAATTAGTATTTGTGGATTTTTGTATAAAGCTCTTGCAATTGCAATTCTTTGCCTTTGTCCTCCACTTAAATTTGTTCCAAATTCATCTAAAAGTGTGTGTACACCTTTTTTCATTTTCATGACAAAATCATAGGCGTGGGCTTGTTTTAAAACTTCAATAACTCTGATTTCATCTACTTCATAACCATAAGCCACATTTGCAGCTATTGTGTCATTAAAAATATAAACTCTTTGAGTCACTATTGAAATATTTTCTCTAAGTGATTTTATATTAAAATCTTTTATTGAAGTATTGTTTAATAGTAGATTTCCAGCACTTGTATCATAAAATCTAATGATTAGATTTATTAAAGATGATTTTCCACCACCACTATCTCCTACTAGGGCAATTATTTCACCTTTTTTTGCTTCTAAATTAATATTTTTTAAAGCTTCGAAATCATCATATTTTAATGCAATATCTTTGAAACTTATAGTTTGAACATTAGAAGGACATTCTTTTTCACCTGAAATAATAGTTGCCTCTTTTGCAAAAATATCATTTATTCTTTCATTTGCAGCAAGGGCATCTTGCATTTTATTGTACAAAGAAGATAGTCTTCTAATCGGTGTATAAAGCATAAATAAAGCAGCAATAAAAGATGTAAAAGTTCCAGTTGAAATCTCACCAGAAATTACTTTTGAACCACCAACAATAATAACAGCAGCAAAAGCAAATGAACCAATAATTTCCATTAATGGAGAAGTTAACTCATTTGTTTTTAAAGCTTTCATATTGTATTTGAAAAAAATCATATTGTGAATAGAAAATTTTGTTGCTTCTATTTTTTCACTTGAATTTGCTTTAATAATTTCAATATTATTAAAAGATTCACTTAAACTTGAAGTAATATCAGAGTTACTTTCTTGAGATTTAAAAGATAATTTTTTCATTCTTTTTGCTAACAAAGAGAGTGGGTAAATAGCGATTGGTAAAACTATCAATCCGTAAAATGCAAGTTCAGGTGAGTGATAAATTACTAATGCAATAAGTCCAACTATTGTTAAAATTTCACTTAAAAATTCTGCAACATAGTTTGATATTGCTTGTTGAATTCTATTAATATCATTTGTGATTCTACTTACAAGCTCACCACCATGTTTTTTTTGAAAGAAATCCATATCTAGTGTTAAAACATGAGAAAAAAGTTTATCTCTTACAATCCTTGTAATATCTTGTCCAATGAATGAAATATAATAAACTTGCATATATCTTCCAAACCCTTTTGCTGTATAAAGTGCAATTACAATAAATGGCATCATAAAAAGCATTTCTTTATTTTTATTGATAAAAATATCATCAAGTAAAGGCTGAATTGCATAAGCAGTTCCAGATGTTGCAGCTGAAACTAAAATAATTCCTACAAAAGAGTAAAAAAAGAATAATTTATAATTTTTATAATAGGGTGAATATTGTTTAAAAAAGTCTCTCATTAATAATCCTGATTATTTAAATAAAAGGTGGATTATAGCCAAATCTTATTAAATAAAGTCAAAGAGAAAATATATAAATAATAATTATAATCAAGACTTTGAAAACATAACTATAAATTTTTTAAATCCAAAAGCTTTTATTGTTAAAATAAATAGTACAAATCCGCCAATAGTTCCTGAAAATGCAAGACCTGCTGCACCAAATGGTTTGATCAAGATTAAAGAAAATATGATATTACAACTTAAACTATACATTGATATTTTGGCAGTTAGGAATTGTTGTTCTTTTGCATAAAGCCAAAGAGAAAAAATCTTTGCAAGACCAAATGGTAATAATCCTATTAAATACATAGTTAAAATCAATGCGGTATTTTGTGTATCAGCACTTGTAAATTGTCCTCTTTCAAAAAGAAGTTTTATTATAAATTCGTTAAAAACTATACCAATAAATGCAGATATAGATAATAATAAAAATAAAATTAGAGCTGATTTTTTCATCAATCTTAAGGCACTATCTTCATCTTTATTTTTTATAGCTTTTGCAACCATTGGAAATAGGGCAATTGAAGTTGCAATTGCAAAAATTGCAAGTGGAAGTTGAAAAATTCTATTTGCATAATAAAGATATGAAATAGAACCACTCATTAAAAATGAGGCCAACCAAGTATCTATAAATGCTGAAATATGAAGTGTTGAAGAACCAAAAGTTGCTGAAAAGAAATTTTTATAAAACTTACTTTCTTCTTTTTTTTCATGTTTTTTAAAATGAAATATTTTACATAAATTATTTTTCCTAATAGCATATAAATGTACTAAAATTTGTAAAATTCCTCCACAAATTACACCATAAGATAAATAGAAAGTAATAGTATGTTTTTCCATATTTTGAGAAATTAAAAGAGCAATTATCATGGCAATATTTAAAAGAGCAGTTGAATATGCACTTGTTGCAAAATGGCGTTTATACTGTAACAGTGCTGCCATAAAAGTTACTGCAAAAATTATAGGTAAATAATAAAAATTTATTGCAAATAATGGAGCTGCTAAATCAACTGTTTTTTCATCAAAACCAATAGCTATGGCTTTTGCAACAAAATGAGAAAAAGCCATAACTAAAAGAGATAAAATAATTAAAAAGCCAAATAACTGTAAAAATATTACAGATGAAAATCTAATTTTATGTTTTGATTTTGCATAAGATGGAATAAATGCTTGTGTAAAAGCACCATCTGCAAAAATACTTCTAAATAAATTTGGTAGTTTAAATGCTACAAAAAATATATCAGAATAGATATTTGCTCCTAAAATTGATGCTGTTAAAAGGTCTCTTACAAAACCCAAAACCCTTGAAACTAAAATTCCAGAACTATTTGTAAAAATTGATTTGAGTAACATTAAAATCCTATTTTAAAATCTGAGGCAGAGTAAAGAATTATTTGCATATTTCCTCTATATGAAGCTAAATGACCAGTTGATATTATAATTGTTTCCCCATTTTTTGGTAGTAAATTTCTTTTATTTGAATATATTTTTATATATTTGTTTTCATCTAAATATAATTTTGAATTTTTGACAACACCTTTTATGTTTGTGATAATTTCATTTTCATATTTAAAATCAAAAATATCTATTTGTTCAGCATCAAAAAATAAAGATTTATAATCTTCTATTTTTTCAACTTCATCTAAAATAGCAAACTCTTTTATCTCTTTTAGTCCATAATAATTAAAAATTTGTTTAATTTGAAGGTTATATGAGTAACCTAATTTTAATTCTTTTGCATTATTATAAACAAAAATTGCTCTATCATTTGCTTTTTTAATTATTGCTTTTTCTTCATCTTTGTAAATAACAATAGCTTTTTCTAAAATAATATCTTGGCTTAATTTCTCTTTTTTATACAAATCTGAAATACTTGCTTTTTCTTCTTTTTTTTCACTTTTAAGTTCTTGATTTTTTAAAATATTAGCATCTTTTGCATCCACAGAAAATTTTGCATAAATTGGAAGATGATCAGAATAACCGCTTCCTATATGAGTTTTATTAAATCTTCCTTCACTCATTTGCCATCTTTTTACAATATTATTTTCATATAAATATTCGGGTTTAAAAACCACAAAAGAATTTGGAACATAAGATACTTTTTTTGTATCAAACAAAGCAACAGGAATTAAAATATTATCAGGAGTATTGTTCTGATTTCTAAATTTACTTGAGAATCTCTCATTTGGTTGTAAGTCTAGCCATAAATTGTAATGAACTCTTTTTTCATTTTTTAATATATCATCATAGGTAATAAAATTATCATTTATCACTGTATTTAAGATATGATTTATTCCTGTGATTCCTAAGCTATTATTTAGCTTTTGATTTGTTTTAAAAGTTTGCATTTCATTATAATCAGAGTTAAAATCACCCACTAATATATAATCATAATCTTTTGGAAGAGCAGTAATTCTTTCTTGTAAATCTTTGGCATATTTTACTCTATAACTCTCACCCACAGCTTTTGATGGCCAATGATTATTAAAAACTTTAAATTCAATATTTTCATACATAAAAGTTGTTTCAAGTATTGGTCTATAAACTTTTGTAGTAAATTTTATATCTAACTGTCTATTTTCTTTTATTTTTATTTTTGATAAAAATCCAACACCAATAGCAGAGTTCGGATATTTTATAAAAGAGAAATAATGATAATTTGGAAGTTTTTTCAATAAAAGTTGCATTAGTTCTCTATTTTCAACTTCTTGTAAAGCTATAATATCCGCATCAACATCGCCTAAAACTTTTACTAGATTATTCACTTTGATATTAAAAGTATTTTGATTCCAATTTGATTTTGTATTTGGTATAAATTCACTATATTCATCATTGTCATTATTTAAATCAAAGAAATTTTCTACATTATATGAAGCTATTGAAAAGGTATTAGCATTAAGTGTTAGTGTAAGTAAAAATAAGAATAAAATTTTGAGCAAATATATCTCCGATAAATTTTTTGTAATATTATCGAAGATATTATTTTTTAGAGGTTAAACTATTTTTTAGAATTTAATCTTGATTGATACTCTTGAGGATGTTTACATACAGGACAAACTTTTAGAGCTTTTTTACCTCTATGAATATGTCCACACTCTTCACAAATCCACTCTTCTTCTTCATCACTAACAAACTCTTTTTCTGAATCTAGTCTATTTTTTAACATTCTATACATATTTTCATGTTCGATTTCGATTTTACCAATCATAGTTAATAATTTTGCAATTTCTGCATGACCCTCATCTTTTGCAACTTTTGCAAAATCTGGATACATAGTTATATTTTCATAAGATTCACCATCAATTGCGTATTGAAGATTTTCACTTGTATTACTAAACTCTTTATCGTAATTTAAAACATTGTATGCTTTTAATTCAAGTTTAGCATGAGTTTTTTCGTTGTTTGCAGCTCTTTGGAAATGCTCAGCTATATCTCTATAACCCTCTTCTTGTGCTACATTTGCAAAATATTCATATTTATTTCTTGCCATTGATTCCCCAGCAAAAGCTTTCATTAATACGACAGAAGTTAAATCTGTTGTTATACACTCCATTTCTTGACCACAGCAGTGTAATTTTCCACCACCAACATTTTGTACTTCTACTTCATTCCCACATTTGTTGCATTTATAAGTTTCATATTGTCTCATTTTAACTCCTACATTAAATTGTTTTATTATAACATTTTATAATTTTATTTACCTAGATTAAAATATATTTTATTTAAGGATAATAATTATTATTTAGGAATTATAAAATATCTAAGCTTAAAAGAAAATTATTATCCTTTGCAAATTTTTATGTTATAATTATCTTATCTAGTTATAGAATATATATTTGTAACTAAATATAATTTATGTGGAAATAAATATTAAAATAGTATTATTCCGCGCAAGGAAGTTTTAATGACAAATTATACAAATTTATTAAAAGAATATGATTTAAAAGTTACTCCACAAAGAGTGGCAATAGTTGAAGAACTTTATAAAAACGGTCACATGAACATTGATGATTTATACAAAAAACTATTATCTAAGTTCCCATCTGTATCATTAGCAACTATTTATAAAAATATAAATGCAATGATTGAAAAAGTTTTTCTTTCAGAGGTAAAAATACCAAACTCAAAGTCTGTTTATGAATTGGTTAAAACAGAACATGCCCATTTGGTTTGTTCTTGTTGTGGACATATTGAAGATATAATGTTAGATACGTCAAGTATTTTAACTCAAACTTCAAGTTTAAGTTCATTTAAAATTGATTCAACAAATATAATTTTGGGTGGACTTTGCCCTAAATGTTCAAAATAATCTAGGAAATAGTCTAGTGGTAAACTAGGCTATTTTTTACGAATTTCTAACTATTAAACTATCAGGTAATTTAAACTTTTTTATCAACTCTTCTTCTTTAGCTCTATGTTCTCCATTATCAACTTCATGGTCATATCCTAAAAGATGTAATATTCCATGAATAAATAAAAGTGAAAACTCTTCATTAAAACTGTGTCCATACTCTTTTGATTTTTCTTCGACAAAATCAGTTGAAATTACAATTGAACCCAATGGCATATTTACAAAATCGTAATCAAGAGGAAAACTCAAAACATCAGTTGCATTGTCTATTTTTCTATGTTCTTTATTTAAAATACGAATTTCATCGTTTTTTACAACAAGAAGTTCTATATCTTTTTTTGTTAGAGTTTCAGCAATTTTTTCTAAACTTGAAATATCTATTTCAAATTGTGTATTATTTTCTAAATCAATCATTTTTTTCCTTAAAATAGTTCTATCATTTTTGATACTTCATCAACAGCATATGTTTTAATATCAAGTTTTAGATTTGTTTTTTGTGCAATTACAGCTTTTTTCATTCCTTGAGCTTGAGCCTCTTTTAGTCTTATATCAATAGAATAAACATCTTTTATTTCGCCAGTTAGTGAAACCTCTCCAATAAAAGCAGACTCTTTTGAAATAGGTCTATCTCTATATGAAGAGATAATTGCAGCAATTACAGCTAAATCAGCTGAACTTTCTTTGATTTTTATTCCTCCACTTATATTTATAAAAACATCATAATTATTTAGTGGTAAATCTATTTTTTTCTCTAAAAGTGCCAAAAGCATAGTAAGTCTATTTGCATCAAAACCAGTGGCGCTTCTTTTTGGATTTGGATAAGTGCTTTCCGTTACAAGTGCTTGAACTTCTAAGATTATAGCACGGCTTCCCTCCATAACAACTGTAAGAGCAGAACCAGCTTGTGCTTTGCTTTTATCAAAAAATTTTGAAGCTATATCTTTAGCACTTATTAATCCCTCAGCTGTCATTTCAAAAATACCTATTTCACTGGTACTTCCAAATCTATTTTTAAAACCTCTTAGCATTCGCAGTTCCCTGCTAGCTTCTCCCTCAAAATATAAAACCGTATCAACCATATGTTCAAGAACTCTAGGACCTGCAATACTTCCATCTTTTGTAATATGCCCAATAATAAACATAGCAATATCAGATTCTTTTGCTTTTCTCATTAGTTCAAAAGTGATTTCTCTCACTTGAGAAACACTTCCCGGTGCTGAACTTAAATTTGATGAATAAATAGTTTGAATAGAATCTATGATTACCACTTCATAATCTTTTCTTAAAAGTTCATCTTGTATTTCTTCAAGTTTTATCTCACTTAGTAAATATAAACTATCGTGATTTGCATCTAGTCTATTTGCTCTCAGTTTTATTTGTCCAGCACTTTCTTCACCTGATACATAAAGTACATTTTTCCCAGATTTAGCAATACTTCCAGCAACTTTTAAAAGTAAAGTTGATTTTCCAACTCCTGGGCTTCCCCCAATTAGTGTAAGACTTCCAGGAACTATTCCACCACCTAAAACTAAATCAAACTCATCATTAAAAGATGAAAATCTAGTTACATTGTCTTGCAATATTTGTGTGATGGGAACAGCTTTTGAAGTTGTGTTTATAATTTTTGAGCTATTTTTTAAAACCTCTTGTTGTTCTTGATTTAACTCTATAAATGAATCCCAAGAACCACAACTTGGGCATTTTCCAAGCCATTTTGTAGCTTGTTCTCCACAGTGCTGACACTCAAAAAGTGATATTTTCTTTTTTGCCATTTTATTTCCTAGCTATTTTATGGTGCAATTATATTGGATTTTTTTATAGCCTTTCTAAAATATGACAATTTGTAATATAAAATACAATACAATTCCTTATGAAAAAAATAAAACTATTCACAGACTCAAGTGTAAACCCACAAGAAAAGGTGGGATTTGGAGCTTATCTAAAAATAATCGATGAAAAAATTTCTTTTGAAGATATGAAAAAAAACATAAAAACTAAAAGATTTGAAGATACAAGTTCTACAAAACTAGAGCTTCAAACTTTACTTTGGGCTTTGGATAAAATAAATGACAAAAATATAATTATTGAAGTTTATACGGATTGCCAAAATATAATTGGTTTAGAAGCTAGAAGAAAAAAACTAGAAACAAATGAGTTTAAATCATCAAAAGCAAAATTGATGAATAATCATGAATTATATAGGCTATTTTTTAAAAAAATTGATGAATTAAATCTAACTTTTATAAAAGTAAAAGGGCATAAAAAAAATAGTTTAAAAGATGAAATTGATGATATTTTTAATCTTGTAGATAAAGCTTCACGAAGTGAGTTAAGAGAAAATATGCTTATTTAAAATAAATAATTGTACTATTAAACAATCAAATAACAACAAATAACAATAAAAAATGGAAGAAAAATAAAATGATAATATATATTCACGGATTTGCAAGTAGCGGTTTTGGCTCTAAACCACAAAAATTTAAAGAGTATTTTGAAGATGAAATAATGACACTTTCACTTCCAACAATTCCAAATCTAGCCATTGATACCCTTGAGCAAATAATAGAAGCTTTTTTAAGTAAAGAAGAAGATATTTTTTTAGTGGGTTCATCTCTTGGTGGATTTTATGCTTTGTTTTTAGCAAATAAGTATGATTTAAAAGCAGTTTTAATAAATCCAGCTGTAAATCCTTGGGGAAGTTTAGATAGATATGATGGTGTTGATTTTGTGACAAATTTTTATGATAATTCAAGATTTGAGTTTACAAAAGGACATATAAAATCACTAAAAAATTATGAAGTAAACTATATAAAAAATCCACAAAATTTCATAACACTTTTGCAAGAAGAAGATGAAGTTTTAGATTTTAGTGAAGCAGCTTTAAAGCTAGAAGATACAGAACTTATAATAGAAGAGGGTGGAACTCACTCTTTTGAAGGAATTGAGCGATATTTTAGAAAAATAAATAGCTTTTTTTATAATTAAATCAGCTATTTTTTGGGTTTCTTGGGTATAATAAATACAATTATGATGTATAAAAAACTAAGGAGAACTCTAAGAATGAATTCATTCAGAGTTATGAATACGAGATTTCGTATTTTAAAAGGTGGAAAAATAGGTTTAGCATTTAGTATCGCTTTAATAGGTGGGATGTTAACACTTGGTAGTACAAAAGCTAATGCTACAAATTATTTTACTGGGACTAGCACTACGACGAGTATACTTACTAATGGTATTAGTGTTGAAAAAGCAGCAAATGTTGGAACGAATACTAATACGAGAAGTGATACAACTACTGATAATGTAATATTTGCTCCCACTTCTTGGGCAAATAGTTACTATACATCAATTGTTAATACAACAGATGCCTCTTCTAATCCAGCCTATGGGATAATTCAAACAACAGACTATCTAACATTAGATCTTACTTTTGCAAATGGTGCAAAAGCTAATGATATTTTTAAACAAGGAGCAGATATTTATACAGCTCCTAATACTTCTTTAATCCTTCAACCAAGTACAGCCTCTTTTCCTTTGACAAAAATATCAAATTCAATTGATTATACAGCTAACTTAATTTTTCAAGGGAATAATCAAGTTACTGGTTATACAGTAATTGGTGATGGAAATATAAAACTCGATGGTAATAATATAATATTTGATGGAACAGTAAATGCTGGTTCAATTAATGTTGCTGCCGTAGGTACAAGTACTTTTAAGTCTGATGTTGATGTCTCTACAGGTCCAGTAGATGATTTAAAATTTACTGCTAATGGAACGGTAGTTTTAAATTCTGATTTTAAAGGAAATATTACAACAAATGCAGATAATTTAGGAACAGTTACATTATCTGGAGATGGAACTGGTAAAGCTCAAAGTATTATCGGAAACATAGGAAGCTCAACATCTTTAGATTTAGGGATTCTAAATATTGGTAGTGATACTGTTTCTGCAAATTATTCAAAAACAACAATAAATGGTGATGTATTCGCAGATAGTACAGTTTTAAATAATAATGGAACAACAAATAGCTCAGAATTGATAATGGCAAGTGGCAAAAATATAACTTCAACGATTACAACAGCAGAAGCAAACATGGGTATTTTAACACTAGCAGGTGGAAATCAAACTGTAACAGGACAAGTTGGGACAAATGGAAATAAGTTAGCTGAAATAAATACAGGTAATGGAATAACAAATTTTACAAATGATGTTTACGCGACAAACCTAGATGTAGAAGGAACAGGGACTGTAAATTTAGGTGGAGATTTTACAGGAACAGCTATAAGATATAACACAGATGGAACAGTAATAGTAGCAACTGGAAGTGATGTAAATTCAGCAATAACAAATAATACAGGAACAGATAGTCAAGGGACATTAACATTAAATGGAAGCTCAACTGTAACAGGACAAGTTGGAGCATCAGGAGCATCATTAAAAGAAATAAACGCAGGTGTCACTGGTTCAACTTCAACATTTAACTCAAATGTTTATGCCTCAAACCTAAATATG
>Ga0172377_10000547_pt1 | contig 35455 bp, 31 predicted proteins | sample Pumphouse3metaG_FD_119749 | JGI IMG/M metagenome (GOLD analysis project Ga0172377, IMG submission 119749) | Leachate microbial communities from a municipal landfill in Southern Ontario, Canada - Pumphouse #3 metaG | ecosystem: Engineered > Solid waste > Landfill > Unclassified | place: Canada... | reverse complement strand
TCTGGCGGGGCACATGATCAGCCGGCTTACCTGTGAAAACCGCAGGATACTGAAATCACAGGTAAGGAAGCAAGTCTGGCGGGGCACATGATCAGCCGCTTACCTGTGAAAACCGCAGGGCATTGAAATTACAGGTAAGGAAGCAAGTCTGGCGGGGCACATGATCAGCCGGCTTACCTGTGAAAACCGCAGGGCATTGAAATCATAGGTAAATCCGACAACAATGCGGTTTAAAGGGGCTCGCAGACCCACTTTTGGTGTAAAATAAACAGGTGCAAAAAGACATTACAAGTAAACGGAGGTAAAACAAATGCTCAGTGAACTTAACAGTCCATTTATGTATGACGGGCGCGACGGATGCACGCTGTTACCAGGAAATCTGCGACAATATTGTGCGTTTTGCCCCCGTGATCTACGGCCCTGAGCAGATGAAGGGTATGCACGGGCTCAACGAGAATATCGAGTGCAACTGCCTTCAGGGCTGCGTCGATTTCTACAAGAACATGATCAGATCAAATGATAAGAAATTTAAAACTGTTTGACTTCCAGACGCGTACTGGATATTATGAGATACAGACGGCGGGCAACAAAACCGCTGAGAAATAAGTGATAACAAATCAATAAAAGGGAGTAGCTGGCAGAGGCTCTGTTGCAATGATCATCAAGAATGGTGACTATGAAATTGCGACAAGAGGCTGCGACCGGAAGCGTCAGCACGATGGAGACATCCGATTCCGGTATAAGCTTTTTATGCGACAGCAAGACTTTTATTGCGGAGGCTTCAGGTCTTTGCAATAGGAGTCTTTTTTTGTTTGAAGCCAAATCACGCAAAACGTGGGCAAAGGACGCTCACAATTGTAAGGAGAAGAGTATGGAAGAAATATTAGGTTTGTTTTCCAATGTTGGGAACATCACATGGCAGATGATGGTCATGTGGCTGATTGGCGGGGTTATGATCTACCTCGGAATCGTGAAGAAGATGGAGCCGACGCTGCTTGTGCCGATGGGTTTTGGCGCGATCCTGGTGAATCTCCCGATGTCAGGTGCTGTGACTCAGGTGATTGATGGTGTGACTGAGAACGGTCCGCTGGATATTCTTTTCAGTTCGGGAATATCAAATGAGCTTTTCCTGCTGATACTGTTTATCGGTATTGGCGCAATGATCGACTTTACGCCGCTGCTCGCGTGTCCGCAGATGATGCTCTTCGGCGCCGCGGCACAGTTCGGAATATTCTTTACTCTGAGCCTTTCGACACTGTTCGGATTCAGCCTGCAGGATGCGGCTTCGGTCGGAATTATTGGCGCGGCGGACGGGCCGACATCGATATTCGTGGCGGACTATTTTAATTCAAAATATCTTGGCGCAATTATAGTCGCAGCGTATTCATACATGGCGCTGGTGCCGATAATTCAACCGCCGGTCATTAAGCTTGTGACTACCAGGAAAGAGCGCGGAATTCATATGGAGTACAACGCGCACAGCGTCTCCAAGACAGCAAAGATTCTGTTCCCGATCTGCATAACAATTATTGCGGGCCTGATTGCCCCCAGATCAGTGGCACTGATCGGCTTCCTGATGTTCGGAAATATCATAAGAGAATGCGGTGTACTTGATTCGCTTTCGGACACCGCACAGCATTCACTTGCAAATATAATCACACTGCTACTCGGAATCACGGTCGCGTCACAGATGCGGGCCGAGTATTTCCTCAACGTCCGGACCTTATTCATCCTGGCATTGGGACTGGTAGCCTTCGTTTTCGATACAGTGGGCGGCGTGCTGTTCGCCAAGTTCCTCAATCTTTTCAGGAAAAACAAATTAAATCCCATGATCGGCGCCTGCGGAATTTCGGCATTCCCCATGTCGGCCAGAGTTATCACACAGATGGGTCTTAAAGAGGATCCGTCTAATGTTCTGATCATGCAGGCGACCGGGGTCAATGTCTCGGGACAGATCGCATCGGTCATCGCAGGCGGATTACTGCTGCAACTTATCGCAAGGTGACGAATGCTGCGCATTCGTCACCTGCAAGCTTTGGGCGGAGCCCAAAGTTTGCGGGGAGTGTCACAAACTACAGATATGCAAGCTTTGGGCGGAGCCCAAAGTTTGCGGAGAGCGTCACAAACTACAGATATGCAAGCTTTGGGCGGAGCCCAAAGTTTGCGGGGAGCGTCACAAACTGCAGATATGCAAGCTTTGGGCGGAGCCCAAAGTTTGAGGAGAGCGTCACGAATAATGAATATTGCAGCCGGAGCAAGACCGCTCCGGCATGAAAGGAATATATGATTGAAAATTTTATGGCATCACTTAAAGTGATGGGACTCGGAATGATCGGTATTTTCGCGGTGGCAATTGCACTTATAATAGTCATGAAGCTGCTGACTACTATTTTTCCGGGATCCGGTAAAAAGAACAAAAAGACAGATGATTCGATTAGCGAATAGTTCAGTGCAACAATTATGTGATATATGAATTCCAGGATTCGCGTGCGATGGAAATGTAATCAGCAACTGGAAAATTCCGTTAAGGAGTAATATATGAATGTTTTTGAGATAGTCGGGCCTGTCATGGTCGGGCCTTCGAGTTCGCATACTGCAGGGGCGTGCCGCATAGGACAGGTCTGCAGAAAACTTATGAGCGAAAAGATCGTCGATGCAAAGATCCTTTTTCACGGGTCTTTTCTTGCAACAGGTAAAGGACATGGCACAGACCGTGCAATAATCGCAGGTCTCATGGGCCTTGCAGTTGATGACAGGAGAATTCCATCGAGCTTTGATCTGGCAAGAGAAGAAGGCTTGCAATACGAATTCGGCTCGGTAGATCTTGGAGAGAATGCTCATCCTAACTCAGTAAAACTTATCCTCACAGGTGAGAGCGGGAGGGAACTTGAAATTGTTGCGGCCTCGATCGGTGGCGGTCAGATCAGAATATGCGAGATTGATGGACTCACGGCGAATTTCAGCGGAGACTACCCGACACTTATTGTTCATAACCTTGATCAGCCGGGACACGTTGCTGAAGTGACATCGATGTTGCAGCACAAGGCTGTAAATATTGCGTCAATGCAATTGTACAGATCGAGCCGCGGAGGGAGCGCAGTCATGGTTCTTGAGTGCGACCAGGAAGTTCCGGAGGAATCCGTCGAGTGGCTTCGGCACCTTGAAGGTGTGGAAAAGGTGACCTATTACAGCTTGAAAGGTTAGGAGGCAGTCATGTACGATTCGCTTGCGGCAGTGGTAAAAGAATCAAAGAAAAGCGGGACAAAATTCTGGCAGGTCATTCAGGAAGATGACTGCCGTGAGGAAGCCATTGACAGACAGAAGTCATTTGGCAGGATGCGCGCTATGTATGAGGCAATGAGGGATTCGGTGAACAACTATGACCCGGCGCTTCACTCAGCAAGCGGCCTTGTCGGAACAGATGCGGCAAAACTTGAGAAGTATTATAACGAAGGCAAAATGATGGCTGATGATTTTGTCGGTCGTGTCATGATAAGAGCACTGCGTGTTGCAGAATCAAACGCATGCATGAAGCGCATCGTGGCGGCACCGACTGCGGGGTCATGTGGTGTTTTGCCTTCTGTTCTTATCACTATGCAGGAAGAGAGGAAACTTTCTGATGAGCAGATGATCGAGGCACTTTATGTGGCGGCCGGCATCGGCGGAGTGATTTCAAAACGCGCTTCGCTGTCTGGAGCAGATGGCGGATGTCAGGCGGAGATAGGTTCAGCTTCGGCGATGGCGGCGGGTGCGCTCGTGGGTCTCATGGGCGGGACCGCGGAGCAGATAACAAATGCAGCCGCGATAGCGCTGAAGAGCCTGTTGGGGCTGGCCTGCGATCCCGTCGCGGGGCTTGTAGAGGTTCCGTGCGTTAAGAGAAATGTTATCGGATCAGTGAATGCGGTGACAGCGGCGGACATGGCGATGGCCGGCATCAAGAGCCGCATTCCGCCTGACGAAGTCATAGACGCGATGAGAAGCATCGGTCACGGCATGAGCACCTCAATCCGCGAAACCGGCACAGGCGGCCTCGCGGCGACCCCGACCGGTGTGAAGATCAGGGAGAAAGTAACAAAATGGTGAGTACAGATTGCAGAGCTTTCGGCCGGACAATTACACATGAGGGCGTATTGTACCTGGGATACTCGGCATCTGGTGTTTCATTTATTACGTCTTCCAATGAAGTATATGCAATAATCAACGGGGTACCAGAGCCAAAGGGAATATGCGAACCTGCATATTTGGGAGTATTTGTAAATGACGGAACGGAACCCATAAGCAGGATAAAGGTAAGGCATGGTCAGCACAGGTATAAAGTATTCGAGCAGAATGCCAAAGAGGAAGTCAGCATTGACATCATAAAGCTCTCAGAGGCTCAGTATGATAAGGTTGGAATTGCAGGTATAGAAGCAGGAGATTCAATACGACCCACAGAGAGCAAAAAGAGAAAACTGTTGTTCATAGGTGATTCGATATCCGCAGGATTCGGAATTGGAGGCAGGAATGGAGAGGTGTTCACGACTGCATATGAAGACGCCACTAAAGCGTACCCTTATCTTGTCTCAAAAGAACTGAATGCGGAGTACGAGATCATTGCGTGGAGTGGCGGTGGTGTCATATCAAGGTGGGTGACGGAAGATCAGAACGGGCCTGACACTTCATATCTGATGCCGGACATATTCCCTTACGAAGACATCAGCCTGGAAGAAACGGTAATCGGAACACGACATATAAGGCATAATTTCAGAACATTTATACCAGATATGATAACAGTGAATCTGGGAACGAACGATGACAGTTATTGTAGAAATATTCCATCAAGAAATGAGCAGTTCAGAACAGAATATTGTAAGTTTCTTAATTCGCTCCACGATTATTATCCCGGGATTCCGGTTCTTGTTGTGTATGGATTATTTGAAACGAATCTGAATGAAATGGTAAGTCAGGCAGCAAAAGAGAGCAAGTGTGAATTTTTGAGGCTTGATATGATGACTGAGAATGATGATCTGTGCGTGGCTGGTCACCCCGGCGCAATGGTTCAACGCAATTCGGCTGAAGCGGTAGCCGGGGTAATCAGGAAGAACATGGCTCTGGGAAATCAAATTGATGAGCGCTGAACCAGTGACAGATCTATTGCAAAATAGAATGCGCCATCCCAGTTGAAACGCACCTTGTCGAGCGTGATATTACGCCCTTTACACATGCCACCCAGTTTGTCTGAAATGAGTCTTGAAAGGTGGCTCTCAAAGAATGTTCTCGCTTCTGTCATATGGTCTTTTAGAAAGTAGGGATTTATGCCCTTTTCCTGCGAGTATAAGTAGAATTCAGGCAGAACGTTTGCCTGGCAGAGCCAGTCTGCCGTAATTGCACGAACGAGAAAAGTGTCAGACATAAGTGCTTTACTCTCGTTGCCTTTGAAACAGTTGTAATAGGAAGCAATAATAGTATGTGCTATGACAACACCATTGGTGTTCTCAGCCGTATTCCAACCACCTGCTGCTGAAATAATATCAAAAATACCATGACAACGCGCGTTCTCCATAAACTCATTGTCACATCCGTTACTTGTTGTAACATCACAGATACCAATCGCTTTCTGATAAACATCGTTGTAATACTCGACGTATCTTAACAGTTCCTCTGAGTTGGTATTGTTTTTGAATGCAATATCCCTGCTGTCCTGTTCACTGCTTTCAAGCTGCTCGGTTCCTGAAGCATTTACAGCCAGCATACAGTCGGAATCAGTCGGGGTTTCCGTAATGATTCCACCGGCGGATGTAATCTGCCATTTTATACTCTCTCCAAGCGGCCTGTCTTCATAACGGGGTATTACATGTGGACCGTTGATGGATGAATAACGCACATATAAGGTCGGCCTGTACTTGTTTATCTGACAAAACACTCTTGAGAAAAGTACACTTCCGGCTTCATCGGCGCCTGGATAAACATAGACCCTGTTGTACAGAGAGTATTCTTTTACCTTATCTGAGATTGCGCCCTGATCCATAGCTGCATAACCGTATTCAGCAGTGTCGTCCTTAGGCACAGTCAAAGTATCAAATGTGCTATCCTTTACCATTTCTACACTACTAAGATTTACGAAGCGGTCAGTTTTCCTTCTGCTCAGGAAATCATCAAGTATTTCTGCAGGAATTTCAGATTTTAGCAGTTGAAGCTCTTTATTTTCAGCCTCATTTGTTTTGCCTTGTCCGGATTTGTCTGCAAGATAGGTGTATTTCCATATTTTCTTGCCATAATTTTCCCAGTAATCGGGATCCTCGTGTGAGTCATCATAAGCTGCAACACGAGCTGCCAGGTTAAATGCGTGTATATGCAGAGAAGGATTAATTTTCTTGAGTTTACGGAATCCGGAAAGCCTGTCGGTACATTTATCAATCCCAAAGCGATGAATGCGAGAGCCTATGATGTTGCCGTATACAAGAGTATCAACTGAAAGAATGGCATAGTCCGCAGAACCGGCATTTACATAAAGCCAGTTCCATATTTTATCAATATCTGCTGGCCTCTTTAGAAAGCCCATCCATTCATATGGAGGACGGAGCAGTTCAATATCTTCAGTCATAAGGCTCAACAGGTAAGGAAATTCATAATTACAGTCCCTGTCATCAAGAGGAACATATAGTATTTTTGTCATGTCGTCCTTTCTTTTTACCCTTTTAGTCCGGAAGTGGAGATGCCATCCATAAGATATTTCTGACAGAATATGAACACAATCATGATGGGAATCATAAACAAGGCTGTCGCTGCCATCATGCCCACCCAGTCTACCGTATGTTCATTCATGTAGGAATACAGGCCGAGTGAAAGTGTGTAGTGGGCGCTACTGTTGGCATAAAGCAGTGGCCCAAGGAAGTCAGAGAAAGTACTCATAAATGAAAAGATAACTATCGTTGCGATTCCAGGTTTTGAAAGAGGAAGAATCACCGATATGAAAACCTTAAGTGAATTTGCACCATCTATTTCGGCGGCTTCCATGAGTTCATCAGGAATAGTCAGCATGAACTGCCTTAGGATAACAATATAGAACGGATAGCCGAAGAATGCCGGAATTATCAGGGGCCAGAACGTGCCTGTCAGCCCTACCTTAGTCCACATTTTATACATGGGAACCATAGTTACGGTATAGGGGATCATCAGCGTCGACATGATTATGGCAAACAGTACATTTCTGCCTCTCCATTGTATCTTTGACAGAGAATACGCAATAAGCGGTGTGCAGACAACAGTTCCGAGTACATTCATAAGGGTAACGAACATAGTGTTCCCGAAGTATTGCCAATAAGGCATGACATTAAACACGTTTGTATAGTTTTCAAAATGCCATTCCTGAGGCCACAGACCCAGTGATGTATTGAAGACTTCATCATTTGTCCTGACCGATGTGGAAAACATCAGAATTATTGGAAACAGGTATATCAGAGCCAGAATAGTGATCAGGATAAATGGAATTATCCGACCTGCTCTGCCTGTAACTTTTTTGTCGCCCATAAAAGCCTCCCTACTTTACATCCACAAATCTATCGGAAACCTTAAGAAGAATTAATGTCAGAACAAATACAATAATGAACAGGATCCACGCCATTGATGATGCAACACCCATCTTCAGTCTTGTAAAGGCATTCTGGAACAAATAAAGCGGATACATCAGCAGACTGTTCTGTGTTCCGGCGCTTCCGCTGCTGAGATTGCCGGACTGAGCGCTGCACAGAATGTAAACCTGTGTGAAATACTGGAAACCATCAATTATAGCGAGGACCACCTGATATACTAGGACATGTGCAATACCAGGCATCGTGATGTACCAAAACTGTTTAAATGTGTTAGCACCATCAATTTCAGCGGCTTCATAAAGTTCATTGGAAACATCACCCATTGCCGCCAAAATAATAACGACTGTAGTTCCTACGCCCCAGCAAGTCATAAGAACAAGGGCCGGTTTTGTATAAGGAGGATTCCCGAGCCAGTTCTCGCCGGTAAGACCAATCATGCGCAGGGCGCGATTGAGATAGCCACTAATGGGGTCAAAAATCAGAAGCCATACAATTGTTGAAGCAACAACCGGGAATATTGCCGGCATATAGAAAACAGATCTGAAAAAGCTCTTGCCGACTTTCACTATCTTGAGCAATACAGCGAGGATAAGTGAAACAATGATGGTTATTGGAACAGACAGCGCGACGTAAACAAGTGTGTTTTTAAGACTTGTCCAGAAAAGATTATCCTTGAGAAGATAAGCGTAGTTATCAAGGCCTACCCATTCCGGATCCTTTATGGCACTGAAATTAGTGAAACTGTAGTAAGCCGACATGATTATCGGGTACAGACTGAAGAGTAGAAATCCAATGATCCAGGGTAAAACAAATAAGAAACCATTTTTGTTGTTTCTTTTTTCTCTGTTTGTCATTTTTGTTTTTTTCATAATGCGCCTCTCAGGCTTATGTGTTCTAAAAAACCTGCCCGCCTTCCTGCATTCATCATTAGGAAAGCGGACAGGCATATATTTAGTGGCGATTTATTACTTAAGTCCGTCGGAAGCACTGACTGCAGTTGCTATAGCATCGTCAACTGATCCGCCGAGCATTACGGAATCAACCGCATTACTCAGAGCAGTTGCATAATCTGAGCCGTTAAGCATACTGGGCATAGTTTTCAGAGTAGACTCACTAAGAACCTTGAGATATACACTATATGAATCCCCGTTGCTGGTTACATCAGGATCATCAAGCAAAGAGTTGAGTGCAGGAAGATCTTTCTTGAGAGTTATGAACATCTTTGCACCATCGCCCATGGTGATGTATTTCAGGAAATCCCATGCGCCATCAGGATTCTTAGCAGTAGAAGGAATATAGAAGCATGATGTATCAAGATAGCTGTATGTCTGACCGTTCTGACTCTCTGCTGCCGGGAGAAGCTCAAGACCAAAATTGAGACCTGCGTCCTCAGCCATCTTGTAGAACCATGTGCCATCTATACGGAATGCTGCCTGACCTGCAAGGAAAGGATCCTGGGCACTGTTTACCTTGGACTGACCTGATGTCACATAACTGTTAACGGCGTCGGAGCCGAATTCAGCTACATAATCATGAAGATAGGTAAGTGCATTGCGGAAGCCTTCATTATCTGGTGTAAGGTTTCCGACCTGACCATAATCAGTTCCATAGTCAAAAGTTATACTGTTATACCAATATGAAGTTGGAACTAATGGCGCGCCAAGCTGGGTGAGCTGACCGTTCTCTGACTTTGTAAGCTTGAAACTCATCTCTTCCATTTCTTCAAGAGTCTTAGGCGGGTCTGTATAGCCGGCTTCTTTAAGAAGATCCTTGTTGTAATAGAGAGCGAAAACATTGGCACTTATAGGGAAGGCATATGTTTTGCCGTCATACTGCTGCTGATCAAGAGTCCCGGTAACGAATGCACTGGTGTCAATGCCGTCTTTTGCAATGTAGTCGTCAAGTGCAAGTGCGATGTTCTCGTTTGCATAATTGGCCATATCGGAACCAAAATCATCGGTAATATCAGGACCGTTGCCGCCGGAAATACCGGTTAGAACCTTCTGCTGATCAGGTGTGCTGAGACCTACGACTTCATACTTATCCTGGCTATCGTTGTAGGCTGCGATAATCTGTTCAATGTACTTTGCTTCATCGCCACCCCAGAGATACCAGAAATTTACGGTTTCCTTATCGCCAGTAGATTCAGCCGCCTGTGTATCAGCAGCTGCAGCAGATGTTGCTGCTGTACCTGCCTCAGTCGATGCGGCAGCATCACTTGTTGTGGATGTGGATGCTGCGCTTCCGCATCCACCCAGAAGACCTGTCAGCATAGCAGCTGTCAGGCACACACATAGAACTCTTTTCTTTTTCATACGGATTTCCTCCTTGTGAAATACTGTATTGAAATACTATTATTTGCAGGCATTGAATCTGCCTTAGTGCACAGGTACTTAAGAGAACTCAGATCCTGAAAAATTTTACAGGATCCACATCTTTATCGAGCTTCATTGTAAGCCCATCAATGTGACCGCTGATTTCGTCATATGTAAAGGTCAGAGGAATGGTATAGAAATAGGTGTCTTCTTTGAGACCTTTCACTTTGAAGGTGTCATAATGAAAATGCTCCACAGGCAGATGCCATTCTTTGTAGTCAAGGAACAGATGGCCGACGTTCTCACTAATCTTTAAAGCCCCATATGACTTGCTGGTATACTCACCACTGTATTCGCTAATAGGATGGGATATACTTGTGCCTTTGATCCCTGGCTCAGGCATGAGATTAATTTCAAGCCCGTCGTAGACGAGATCACCTTTATAGCGGGGGTGATCATATTCATCCATCCTTTCAAACCAGTTGATTTCCGGTAAACCCATTAAGTTGTCAATGATGGTATACACAACGGCAAACAGGAATGGAATCACGGGCTTGTGTTTGTTAGCAATCATAAACATTCCTGTATTGTAATCGGGTAGCATGAGTTCTACAGAACTGTAGCCTTCGATTTCGCCGCAGTGATAAATAAGATGTATACCTCTGTATGTTGTATTGACCCAAGCCATCCCATAGTCTTTGGCGGAGGAGACTTCAGGGAACTCCCAAATGGGAGTGCTCATATCCACAGCGCCATGGTGTAATTCACGCATAGATTTTTCCGAAATGAGGCGAGTACCATTATAAATGCCATTGTTCAAGTGGAATTGCAACCATTTCAGCATATCGCTGACGCAGGAATTCACGCCTGCTGCCGGTGAACCGACATTCATTTCCCAGGCTGGCATTTCTTCAAGACTTCCGTGTCTTTTGTGCTCAAGATAACCCGTGGCCCAATCCGAATCATGCCTCATATCAGCAACGGTAAGACAGGTGCGGCTCATTCCGAGAGGCTTTAAGATGCGATCTGTAACAAGTGATTCCCAGGACTGCCCGGATACGCACTCCGCAATATGACCGATAAGAGAGTAAACAGTGTTGTTATATTGAGCAGAACTTCGAAACGGTCGGTCAGGCTGGAGATAGCGGAATCTGTGCATAAATTCGTCGCGTGTGATTGACGGATCCGGCCACATTGCATCGTGGTTCGCAAGTCCTGTTCTGTGATAGAGCATGTCTCGCACTGTGACTTCGCTGCCCGCAACAGGATCCATAAGCCGGAAACCTGGAATATATTCCATAACAGGAGTGTCAAATCCAAGTTTTCCTTCATCGACCAGTGAGGCTATAACAGCCGATGTAAAGGACTTAGAGCATGATGCGATACCTCCGAGCGTGTCATGGGTCATCGGCAAGTCTGATGCGATATTTCTCAGACCGTAGCCATTCTGAAATATGATCTCGCCGTCCCTGATAACTCCAACAGAAAGACCGGGGATGTTCCAGAATTTCATATCCTTTTTGAGCTGATCCTCATTAAGCAGAGTATTCATACAGATATCACCTGGGTTTTTCATGCAATGCCTTTCATGCCAAGCAAGCGCAAATCTAAGGTGTCAAATTCCAAAGTCTTAAGTCAAGCATTATTCACAAAACTGATGCCGATAATTAACAACAGCGCCTATCATTCCCGACTCATTTCCGAGCTCTGCAGCCTTTATACTGAGGCCGTCTGTAAAAGAGGGCATTGCGCGATTGAGAACTTTGTTTCTTATGGGACCGACCAGCATTTCTCCTGCCTCGCTAACGCCTCCACCGATGATGATAGAATCTGGGTTGAATATGTGAACAAGGCTCACCAGACCGTCAGCTATATAGTTTTCCCATTGGTCAACAATATTGAACAGTACATTGCGATCAGACCCACCATTGCAAGTGCTATCAGACAAAGCTTCAAAAATAGTCTTGCCGTTGATATACGACAAGTCATTGTACGCTGTAGTAGAGACGTGATTCAGGCAAGATGGAGAAATACTGCCGTCTGATACTGCTTTTCGAACTTTGTTAACTAAAGCTTTTGTGGATGCGTAGTGCTCAAGGCATCCTTTATTGCCGCAACTGCATTTCTCACCATCATCATTGATTATGATATGGCCGATTTCTCCTGCAGCTCCCCTGGAACCACTCACGAGTTTCCCGTCTACAAGTATTCCACCGCCGACCCCCGTGCCAAGAGTCATCATTATAACATTGCGGGCACCCTGGGCTGCACCATAACTGCATTCCCCAAGAAGTGAGCAATCAGCGTCATTAGCCACAGCTACATTCAGATTGAAAGCCTTATGGAAATTTTCGGCAATATGACTTCCAATATAATTTGGGATATGCCCCGCGGCGCCTACGACCGTTCCTGTATGTGGGTCTATCTGACCAGTCGCTGATACGCCTATTCCAGCAAGTCCCGGGCAAGCTGATAATGAAAGACAATCTGTAGATTCGAGAACTTTTTCGGTTGAAATCACTGCGGTATCAAGTATCGAAGTTTTGTATTCGTCCTGATCTACCGGGAAACTGTATTTGCGGCAGATGTGTCCGGTATCATCAACGATTCCAATCTTTACAAAGGTCCCACCCAGATCGATTCCCAGGTACAGTTTTGCTTCAGCCATTGTCATATTCGGAGTTCACCTCAATGTTCTGCGAATCAAGACTTCTCAGCAGTTATTTTCTTTTCCTTAATTGCCTGAGCGTACCGCTCGGTTATAAGCATCGGTCTTGTTATAGCACCGCCAACGACTACGCTGAAACAGCCAAGCTCCAACACTTTTGCCGCTTTTTCAGGCATATCTATATGCCCTTCAGCTATAACAGGATGTTTCACCCGATTCAGAATCTCCCTGATTATCCTGAAATCATCAGCTTCAATTCGGTCAGAAGCAGAGTATGGAGTGTATCCTACAAGAGTTGTTCCTATAAAATCGAAGCCTAGCCTGTCGGCATGTACTGCTTCTTCTATAGTTGAGCAATCAGCCATGAAAAGCTGTTCAGGGTATTTGTTTCTCACCTGCTTATAGAAGTCGTCCAGTGAGATTTGTCCCGGTCTCATGCGGTCCGTTGCGTCAAAAGCTACAATATCAGGAGCGATACTCATGAGAGAATCTATTTCACTCATAGTAGGAGTAATATAAACGTCAGAGTCAGCGTATACTTTTTTGATAATGCATATGATGGGCAAAGAAACATTTTTTCTGATTTCCAGGATGTCCTCAACTGTATTTGCCCTGATACCAGAGGCTCCGCCAAGTTTTGCCGCTCTGGCCATTCTTCCCATTATGAAAGAAGAATGTAACGGCTCATCTTCAAGCGCCTGACATGAAACAATCAGATTTCCCTTTAATTCATTGACTCTATCATTTATCATTAGCATATGCCGCCTCGTTGCGGAGAGTTTCGATAAAACATATTTATTCTGACAACGCTATTATCCGGCACCGAGCGCAAATGTTCAATATATTCAGACAATTCAGCAAACTCTTTCAGATTATTGTAAAAAGGGTGATTTCATTTTCAGGGAGGTAGACCTGTATGGAGTACAGAACCAAGCTTAGTATCAGAAGAGGAATGACTGATATGACTGATCTTGAAAAGACCATAGCAGAGTTCTTTCTGAGGAATACTGAGATAATGGATTTTTCGTCGAAGAACATTTCAAAAATGCTGTTTGTTTCGAATGCGTCTTTGTCGAGATTTGCGCAATGCTGTGGTTACAAAGGATATAGAGAATTTGTTTTTGCGTATACAGATGACCTGAGGCAGGAAAATCACGGGAACCTTAACGGAGAATTCAGCGTGTTTACACAGAAGGTCCATAAGGACTACCTGGATCTTCTTACTGACAGCTTCAATGGTATTGATGAGGCGCAGATGAGTCATATAGCGGAATTGCTCAACAGTTCCAGGAAGACATTTGTGTTCGGATGTGGGAGCTCCGGGTTTGTAGCAAAAGAATTCCAATTGCGATTCATGAGGATAGGCATGGATGTAACGGCGGTGACAGACTCTGAAATGATGAAGATGTCAGCATCTCTGGCGGAGGAGAGTACGCTGGTGATTGCGATATCCCTGAGTGGTACTACATCACTAATTCTCGATTGTATAAGAATGGCCGACGCAAAGGGAGCGAAAATTGTTTTTATAACTTCCAACAAACATCCGGAGAACGCGGAACTATGTGACGAATTACTGAATGTGGCGTATATTAATAATCTTGATAAGGGTATTATTATTTCGCCTCAGATATCAATACTCATCGTTGTAGACATACTGTATTCATATTACTTTTCTAATAATACAGATGCGAAATCGCTTCAGTACAATGAAACACTTCATGCAATTGAGAGCAACAAGAAAAAATAACATTTATGGAGGAAATGCTATGCCTTGTACAACAATTTTAGTAGGGAAAAACGCGTCTTACAACGGGTCGACTTTGATCGCCCGCAATGATGATTCCGGCTCAGGTCATTTTACCGCAAAAAAGTTCGTGGTGGTAGAGGCAAAGGATCAGCCACGTCACTATAAGTCAGTTATTTCGCATGTAGAGGTGGAGCTTCCTGATGATCCGATGCGTTACACAGCGACTCCCAACGCGACAAAGGACGAGGGCGGAATCTGGGCGGCAGCAGGTGTAAACGAAGAGAATATTTCGATGACCGCAACTGAGACGATCACTTCAAACGAGCGCGTGCTCGGCGCTGATCCGCTGGTCGAATTAGTCGAAGCGGTGAAGGATGCGGATGATAAAGAGATAACGCCGGAGAAGGACGGAGGGATCGGAGAAGAAGACATTGTTATACTTGTTTTGCCGTATATTCACAGTGCGAGGGAGGGCGTCATCAGGTTGGGTAGCCTGCTCGAAAAGTATGGCACTTACGAGATGAACGGGATCGCGTTTGCTGATGTGAACGAGGTCTGGTGGCTCGAGACAATCGGCGGACATCATTGGATCGCGCGCCGCGTGGAGGACGATCATTATGTCGTGATGCCGAATCAGTTCGGCATGGACAGGTTTGATATGAATGATGCATACGGGGATCAGAAGGAGAATCTCTGCTCCGCGGATCTGCGTGATTTCATAGAAAAAAATCACCTGGAGCTTGCTATTGGAGACAATGAGGGCTGGATAAATCCCCGCGACATATTCGGGAGCCACAGCGATGCTGATCACGTTTATAACACGCCCAGGGCGTGGTTCATGGAGAGGTATCTGAACCCGAGAGAGTACATGTGGGACGGCGAGGACGCGGATTATACGCCGGAATCTGATGACATTCCGTGGACACTCGAACCTGAGAAAAAGATAACGGTCGAGGACGTCAAATATGTTTTGTCTTCTCATTATCAGGGAACTGAATTTGACCCGTACAGCACGACAGGGGACGCGTCAAAACATGGTAAGTACCGTTCAATCGGTGTGAACAGGACGTCTTTCCTCTCGCTGACGGAAATCAGACCGGATGTTCCAAAGGATTACCGCGCAATCGAGTGGATAGCATTCGGATCAAATGTTTTCAATGCGTTCGTGCCGTTCTACACAAATGTCTCAGGCATGCCGGAGTATATGTCATGCACGACGGGACAGGTGTCGACCGACAGCTTCTATTGGGCGAACAGACTGATCGGTGTGCTGGCTGATGCGAGCTACAAGAAGAGCATCAATCACATTGAGCGTTACCAGGAAAATGTGCAGAAGAAGGGCCGCGAGATCATCGCAAAATACGATGCGAAGCAGGAAGCAGCAGGCGTCGGCGACAGGGAAGTTCTTCGCATGAAGGCCAATCAGGAGATCGCTGACATGATCCGCAAGGAGACCGATTATACTCTTGATAAGGTACTTCTGGAGTCCAGCAATCAGATGAAAAACCAGTATTCGAGATCAGATGCGTAAATTAGAACACTTGAAGAAAATCCACAGTTCATGGTGGTCTGAAAATAATGCGATTTCAAAAGTGAGTTTTGCAAAATGAAGGTAGAAACCAGAGTCCTAAACAGGGATGCCATTAAGTATATAGCGATCGTGGCGATGACACTGAATCATGTTGCATCTGTCTTCATGAAACCGGGAACATTGCTTTATGAGTCATTTACTGACATTGGCTACGTGACTGCCATTACAATGTGCTACTTCCTGGTGGAGGGATATCATTATACGCACTCCAAAGACAGGTACTGCAGGAGATTGCTGATATTTGCCGTGATCTCACAGATCCCGTTCAACCTGGCGCTCGGGGCATTCGGTCTCAACATAATGTTCACCCTGCTTATATGTTTTGCAATCATATGGGTGATGGAGAACGTGAGCGGCAGCACGCGAAGGAACCTGTTTGCAGCAGGGCTCACGGTGTTGTCAGTCATAAGCGACTGGGGCATATTTGCCGCGATATTTACGATAATATTTGAGAGAAGACGTGGCAACAAAGACAAGTATCAGACACTGCTTTCTTTCTGCTACTGTACGCTTGTATTCGGTTTTTTTGAGTACCTGAATCTTGCAGGCAATTTTGGATATATTGCTGCAATTTCTCATGTGATATTTGAAATGTTGCCACTTGTCGCAGCAGGTCTGATGATAGAATTCTTTTATAACGGAAGGAAATCAGACAGGAATCAGATCTTCAACAAGTGGTTCTTCTACATATATTACCCTGCGCACCTGCTGGTGCTGTATTTGATTAAAATGATGATTAAGTAAAGACAGGAATATCAAGAAACGTGTTGCAGGCGGTAAAGGTGCTGTATTTGATTAAAACGATGATTAAGTAAAGGCTTGGATCTTCAGGTAAAACAAAGGCCTGTTCGTGTGGGAGATTTACACATGAACAGGTCTTTTCGCGCTTTACAGTTCAAAAATATGGTCAAGCCATTTGTCAGCGCATTCCGGCCACCCGGCGACCTCTTCATCGGCATCGCGGTCATTGTACGGGTGTAGATTTCCCTCAAGGCTAACAGCAAATTCCATTCTTGCATCTTCGGTCACAACAAGTTTCCCCTCGTCAATAGCCTGGCCGATTGCCACGAGCTGGTCGGCGCAGTAGAGGTCACCCAGTTCACTGTCAGCCCAGGCTTTATTTGCCACTGACATGCCGTGAGTCCCGTGCGAGAAAATGTGAAGAGCATATGAGACTCCGGCATTTTTCAGCGCATTGGCAAGAAGAAAACTGTTCTCGCATGGAACAAGTTCATCAGTGGCAGTCTGCCATATAAAGCAGGGCGGCATCTTGTCTGTTACATGTTTTTCCAGAGACCATTTCTCGAGAAGCTCATTATGAGCCTCATCACCATCATAGACGTCGCGCCCGAGCAGGTTCCGGAAGGAATCCTGATGCGCATATTCGCCTGAGCTGATAACGGGGTAACTCAGGATTATCGCGTCGGGCCTGTTAGAAAAGTTGCTGTATTCAGGATCGGGATCGCTCACAGCTCCGTAGAATTCGCCCAAAGAGCAACACAGGTGACCTGCTGCCGAGAAACCGCAGATGGCAAGTTTATCTGGATCGACGTGAAATCCAGCGGCGTTTCTCCTTACATAGCGGACAGCTCGCGAAATATCGCAAAGAGGCTGATTATCGAGCGGCTCGCCAACGTGCAGATAGCGCACCAGCGGCGCCCCACCATGCAGCGGCTCGCCAACGTGCAGATCGCGCACCAGCGGCGCGTTCATCAGCGGATTAACGGTGTATGTAAGGACAAATGCCTGATAACCTTTTTCGTAGAAACGGTCGGCGACAACTTCGCCTTCTGTCGGTGAGACCACCGCATATGCGCCGCCTGGCGCTATGATGACAGCGGGTCTTTCCCTGTCGTCATCATGAATATACGGAACTACATTTGGCACAAAACCAAAAGCCATTTCATAACTGTATTCTGATGGATCCCATAGCCTGCAAGATTGTTTCTTCATGTATGTCGTCCTTTGCATATTTTCTTGTAATGATTCTACAACAAAACCGGGGGAAATCAACAATCGCGGGTGAGGGATCAAGGTTGGCAGGTGATGCTTCCGCGGGTTTACCCGCGAAATGGGGCAGACAGCTGAAATCGCGGGTAAGGAAGCAAGTTTGGCAAGGCGTTCTTCAACTCGTATACCCGCGAAACGGGGCAGACCGCTGAAATCGCGGGTAAGGAAGCAAGTCTGGCAAGTGATGCTTCCGCGGGTTTACCCGCGAAACAGGGCAGACCGCTGAAATCGCGGGTAAGGAAGCAAGTTCGGCAAGGCGTTCTTCAACTCGTATACCCGCGAAACGGGGCAGACCGCTGAAATCGCGGGTAAGGAAGCAAGGCTGGCAAGTGAGGGCTCCGCGGGTTTACCCGCGAAACAGGGCAGACCACTGAATTCGCGGGTAAAGAAGCAAGTTCCGGGCACTGGTAACAAACTCGCGTACCCGCGAAACGGGGCAGACAGCTGAAATCGCGGGTAAGGAAGCAAGTCTGGCAAGTGATGCTTCCGCGTGTTTACCCGCGAAACGGGGCAGACCACTGGATTCGCGGGTAAGGAAACAAGTTCGGCAAGGCGTTCTTCAACTCGCATACCCGCGAAACTGGGCAGACCGCTGAATTCGCGGGTAAAGAAGCAAGTTCGGCAAGAATGTCTGGCGGGAGATTACCTGCGAAACAGGGCAAACCATTGAATTCGCGGGTAAGGAAGCGACTTCCGGGCGCTGGTAACATACATGTCAATAACAACTGTAATTGTGTGCTATGATGAACAAAAGGGAACATCCGCGATTTAACATCTTTTTTGGGGCGAAGCGACAAGAATGTCGCGTTACGAGTGCTCAAACTTGGAGGATTATGGATAAATACGAGCAGACCGTCAAAACATGGAAAGCATGGAAGGTAAGAACAGTTGCTGATCTTGATCTCAGACTTGACAGCTTTCGAATACTGTTTGCATTCAATTCAGGAAAGATCGAGAATCCGGAAGTTACATTCCACGACACCAGAGAGATTTTTGAGAATGGGAAGATTGCAGGGTTTTCAGGCAATCCAAGGACGCTTTTCGAACAGCAGAACCAGAAGACCTGTTATGCATTTCTCTGCGACAAAATTGTCAGCAGGGAAACATTGAACATCGCACTGATTAAGGAAGTTCACAGAGCCCTAACAGAAGGAACCTATGATGAGAAGCGATATATCGTGAATGGCGAGCGTCCAGGTGAATTCAAGAAACATGATTACGTGACAGGAGTGAATGAAGTCGGTTCATATCCGGAGGAAGTGGATCAGGATATGACTGAACTTATAGATGAAGTTAATTCTATCGGAGCAAAGGATCCGCTGAAAGCAGGAGCATATTTCCACGCTCGCTTTGAGAACATACATCCGTTTGCTGATGGGAACGGTCGCGTCGGAAGGACGCTACTAAACTACCGGCTTATGATAAATGACTACCCGCCGACGATTATATTCGATGAAGATAAAGGAGTATATTATTCCGCACTCCAGAGATTTGACGAGGATGAGAACATTAATACTCTTGTGGGTTTCATCAGAGAGCAGACCGTCAAAACATGGACGAGAGTAATGAGACTTACAGAATAATAGAGCCATGGCCCGCCTGCTCAGACCATGACTCTATGTTAACTGATTACTTCACCTTTTCCCTGCCTTCACCCCGTATTTCTCTCTGAATGCACCAATCGTTGCAAGTCCGGAGTCTGAGACAGGGCGGATCCATTTTCTGGTGTAGAGGTGGTGCTGCATGATTATGTAGCGGACTGGCTCGTCGATGTAGCAGAGCGCGAAAACAAGCAGGAACGGCGCATGGAATACATCATTTGCAATGTGAATCGCGGGCTGGACCATAAGGAACATGAAGGTGATTTCCATTATTGAACCAAAACCGGCATCGCCGGCCGCGCGGAACGTGTCGTTCTGCACCCAGTTGCCCATTCTTATGAGGCAGATGACCGCGTAGATAATGAGCATTCCGGTAGCGTATTCAAAACTGGCACCTGACAGGCCCATCACATGAAGGAGAGGCTGGTGCACGAGAATAAGTATGAGTGCTACTCCGCCGATAAGACCGCTGCACAGGTAAACAAGCCGCCAGGCTCTCGCAAAAGCGAGCTCGTGATGACCGGCGCCGACTTCCTTGCCGACAAGTATTGATGACGCATTTGAGAAACCGCTGAAGAACGAGATGATGATTCCCTCGAGCGTTCTGAAAACAGCTGTTGCCGCGATCGCTTCGTCGACCTGATGACCGAGCACTATGTTTATCATCATGTTGCCGATGCCAATCAGAAGCTCATTGCATATGATAGGAAAACACTTCATCAGATAAAGTTTTATCAGCTTCGTATTCCATTTGAAGTGCTCGGAAAAATCAAGAAGAAACGGCGCTTTATGAGCCTTTGTCAGCACAACGATCACCAGTATATTTACTGCTGATGAGATCACGGTCCCTATTGCCGCGCCGCGAACGCCGAGAGCCGGAAATCCAAGTTTTCCGAAGATCAGGATGTAGTTGCATACAAAGTTTGTCAGTACCGCCGCAATTCCGCCCGCGAGCGGTATTTTTACGCGCTCGATAGAGCGCAGCAGCGCGCTCATCGCCATGGCGATGACCTGAAGCGGATAGGCAAAACCTATGATCTTGAGATACTGAATGCCAATTACCTGAATGTCTTTACTATCCGTGTACAGACCCATGACGACCTCAGGAAAAGTGCACGCGAAAATGGCGAATGCGATGCCGGGAATCAGCATGAAAGAAAGTGTCATGCCATAAGACTTTCTGATATTCTCGTGATCGCCCGCTCCCCAGTACTGCGAGAAGAACAGCATACCGCCGCCGACAAAGCCCCAGTAGCACGAGAACAGAAGGCTGGAAAACTGCGCGCAAAGTCCGACCGCACCGACGGTCTTCTCACCGAGAGATGCGAGCATGATGGTGTCGACCATACTGCCTGTTGTCGACAATAGGTTTTGCAGCGCAACAGGAATCGCTATTACAGCGATCATTTTGAGGAACTGCCTCATATCGACTTTGACATCACTTCTGCGGGTACTTGCTGTGCTTTTCAAAACAACCTCCATGAATAATTACTGTACATTTATATAATATAAGGGTTGAAAGTGCATTTCGAGTTTCTACTTACAGAAAAAGCGGAATGTAATACTGAACTGTCTCACACTCGGAAGTGCTGATTTGCGCATTAATCAGCGCATACAGGTTGACTATCGGCTTTACCAGATTATGCGTGAATATGCATCATATCATCGAATATATTTAGAAGCAATAGAAATCGGCACGAAAAGCAGAAATATACTACTAATAGATTTGTTTTGAATACCGCCCAAAGCGATGACAAATATTCCTGAAAGTTACGGGTTACAATTCGCTGACAATGGGCTAATATTAAGCAATACATGTTGATAAACGAAAGTGCATAAGACATATGGCTTCAGTTAATAATCATTCAAAACAAATAAGACCGTCGCATTTTTACAATGCGTCCGAGATTGACGGCGCGCATTTGATGTTCAGCAACGCGGCGCTCAAGGCGCTTCTTATACCGGTTATTCTCGAGCAGCTGCTTAACTCATTCATGGGAATGATGGACACGATGATGGTGTCGAGGGTCGGCAGCGCCGCAATCTCTGCGGTATCGCTCGTTGATTCCATTAATGTCCTCTTCATTCAGATATTTGCGGCACTCGCTACAGGCGGAACAATAGTCTGCTCGCAATATATCGGGCACGGTAACAGAAAATTCAGCCAGGATGCGGCGGAACAGGTCACGCTGACATCGTTCGTTATATCAATCGCAATCATGGCAGCAGGTCTCATATGGTGCAGACCGATCCTGTCACTTGTTTTTGGCACTGTGGATCCTGACGTCATGTCGTATTCCGTGACATACTTCATTGTGACAATTATTTCGTATCCGTTCATGGCCATGTTTCAGAGTGGATCGGCATTTTACAGAGCCGGTGGCAACAGCAAATTCCCAATGACAATATCGCTTATTTCAAATGTAATGAATATTGTCGGAAACGCAATTCTCATATTTGGTTTTGGCTGGGGAGTTTTCGGAGCGGCATTATCAACACTTATATCACGGATATTCTGTGCTGTCGTTGTTTTTATATACCTGAGACGTCCTGATCAGCCGATCGTGATAAGTCATTATCTGAAGATCAGGCCACACTGGAGCATGATCGCGAAGGTGCTCGGAGTAGGCATCCCATCCGGAATTGAGAACGGGATGTTCCAGTTCGGCAAACTCGCGATACAGTCGAGCGTGTCGATCCTCGGAACGACGGCGATAGCGGCGCAGGCGATGACTGCTATCCTGGAAAGTCTGAACGGCATAGGCGGAATCGGAATTGGAATAGGACTTATGACTGTGGTAGGCCAGTGCATCGGCGCAGGGAAGAAGGAAGAGGCCAAATACTACATAGTAAAGCTGACAAAACTTGCGTATCTTGTGGTTTTCCTGTCTTGTCTCATAGTTTACGGCCTGACATACCCTGTGATATATATTGCCGGTATGGAACATGAGGCGGGTCTTCTCTGCCTTAACATGGTGGGATGGATCACTGTGGTAAAACCGGTTTTCTGGGTTCTCGCATTTGTGCCGGGGTACGGCATGAGAGCCGCGGGAGATGTGAAATTCTCCATGGTCTTATCAAGCTGCACAATGTGGTTCTGCAGGGTCGCGCTTGCGACAGTCCTGATCCGCGTTTTCGGATTCGGACCGATTGCAGTCTGGATAGGTATGTTCGCTGACTGGACGCTCCGCGGTATATTTTACACATGGAGATTCATCAGCCAGAAATGGCTTGATCACAGCCTGATAAGTGGAAAAGCAAAAGCCGGGCAATCAGATTAAAACTGATCTGCGCCTGGTCACAGTTGGAATCATTAAGTTTTATTCCAGTCTTGCGCCATTATCATCGACAACAAGCCTGTAGAACCATTCACTTGAGGCACCGTTGCCATCAGTTGTCGCACCATGACCCTCAGATGTTTCAGCTTTGATGAGTTTTGCCATGAACGATGAGAAGTTAGCGGCACCTTCGGTATTCATGTGCCCTTTATCTTTGTACCACGTGAGCTCCCCTGTATTGTAGAATTCCGGGCGCACCAGGTTACAGTTGTAATATGAGAAGCCGTATGAGCCGAAGAGCCCGCCGAGTTCATTCTGCATATCGGCGTAAGATTTCACAGAATAGACGGTCAGGTAATTGGGGTATGGGAAGGTGACGGTGATAAGTGTCACACCATTGTCTTTGCAGAGCCGGCAAATTTTTTCGAGTTCATCGCGATTACTGTCTATAAGATGAAGATCCTTAACGGTATTGGCTGTTCTGTCCCATTCGAGCGCATCTTCGACGCTGACATATTGATTATCGGGAACCATAACTTCATCAGATGGGAGAAAACCGTTGCTGTCGCGGTGCGCAGCCACATCACTTTCAAGTATTTCGCCACTAATCTTTTCTTTCACGTTCTTTGCAACATCCATATCGCGGTTATAGATCCACGGAAACAGATAATTCACGGAACCGGGTTTTGAGAAGAACGAGCTTCCCACGGCAAAACCAGTGGCTCCCTCCAGTTTTGCAGCGATGTTCGGTGCAGTCTTATCAGCCGCGTGCTGGAAACTTGCGTCCGCGCGGAAGTTGTTGTTGAAGTCTTCATAAAGGAGCTCATCGTCAAGCGAGAGCACGACAGTCGTGACATGCTTCTCTTCAATAGCGGTCTTGATGGCGTGATATGAGCTGTAAAATGACTGCATGTTAGTGCCCATATTGTACGAACTTGTGCCAAGCTCTCTGTCGACAACTGACGGATCGATTCCGGTGATGCACTGCGATGAGCCTGTGTAGACAAGATCAACGTTATCCTTTGCGCGAAAACCGCGCCACATCTCTTCGGAGGAGCCGAGGTACGGCTCGAAGAGGAAACAGCAGAGCTGGTTAAGAAGAACGAAGATCAACACGAAGCAGAGGATTATTATCAGAGACTTGAAAGCATGGGATTTCTTCGTAACATGCTGATTAGTCCCGGAGTCCATGCTCACTTCGGACTCGTGTGAGCGTGAATTCTGCACGCCGGCTTTCACCTGATCGCGATTCACCTGATTCAGTTGTGATGGCTTATCAGAAGTTCGCATACATGAAGCCTCCGGCATTCTGGACCATCATGAATGATCCGAGGAAAAGGAAGAGCATCAGATACAGCACGCCAAAACGCACAACGAGGTTACTTGTTTTGAAGCGGGAGTAAACGTCGATACCTTTTTCCTTCATGAAGCTTACGCAGAAGACGATAACGAGCGATATCGCCGCGATTGCGAGAGCGCTCATCGTGTACTTCGGATTGGAATTTGTCTGGTTCAGGATGGTGTTGGCAAAGCCCTCGGGCAGGTACGAAATTCTGAAATCCGTGAATGTGTGCGCAAGGCAGGCAAAACTCTCGCGGAAGTCGTAGATCCTGTCGAAGTACCAGCCGATGTTGACGATTATAAAGGTGCGGATGATCCTGAAAATGTGGAATCCGCGTGAATCAGTTTTGATGTGGAAAAAGCTGCCAAGCGATGCAAAACATGGCGCGAGGAGCTCGCTGAGCGCGATTACAATGCCGTTATAAAGACCCCAGAGAACATAGTGAAGTTCGGGTCCGTGCCATACGCCGACCACCAGGAAAACAAGTATATTTGCGATACATGCCGGCAGCGCGCGGCCTATGTGAGTGCCGAATTTCTTCGATGCCCATACGCTGAATTTGTGCATCGGCTTCAGGAGCGCGAAAGGATAGAAAACGTAATCTCTCATCCATGTTCCGAGGGAGATGTGCCATCTGCGCCAGAAGTCTGCGAGTGAAACGGAAAAGTAAGGCTGTCTGAAGTTTGGTGACAGCTCTATTCCGAGGAGAGAAGAGATGCCGAGCACGATGTCTATACCACCGGAGAAGTCACAATACTGCTGCGCAGAATAAAGGAGTATGCCGAGGACCACGAGGCAGCCGGGGAGTTCTGCAGCGTGGCCGCCGTCGAAGAGAACAGCGATGTCACCTGTCAGCATATCTGCGACGGCATATTTCTTCATGAGACCGAAGAGGATGAGGAGCAGGGCACGGCCGAATTTCTCGCGGTCAGGACTGTGCTGCGCATCAAACTGCGGCTTCAGTGCATCATAGCGCCCTATGGGACCCTGAAGGAGCTGAGGGAACCAGGAGACGAAGAGAAGGAACCTGGGATAACTCTTTTCCGCCGGATACTTGTCATCGTACATATCGATGAGATAACTGATGGACTGAAAAGTATAGAAAGAAATCCCGAGCGGCAGAACAAGCCCAAGGTTTGTGTCAAACAGAGCTTCCCAATACTTGAGATAGCATAGGATTCCGAGATTCACGGCGAGACCGGTTATCAGGAAAACACGCTTACTGCGCTGCATAACTTGTTTTGCCTGCTTCCTGTCGATGCCGGGAGTCTTGCGCGCGGCGCGGTATTTGAGAGCGGCGCGTTCGATTCCCAGTCCGCAGAGCCAGATGGAGAGCGAGGTCACAAGAATAAAAACTATGTGAATTCCGCCCGCAACAAAATAGAAGGCCAACGATGCTGCCAGCAGGCAGATCCATTGGTGCTTCTTCATGATCGTATAATTCACGAGCATCACTGCCGCGAGGAATATTATGAATGCGAGAGAGTAGAATTCCATGAACAGAATTATAACACAGAGAACGGCATGGAAAAACAGAGTCGCGGATATGAGGACGGTGGCATTAAAAACAAAAAACACGCAAAAATATGCATATTATAACAAAAATTAGTGGATAATACGTAATATATTGCATATTACTACGAACAGAGTTATTATTTGTTTAAGAGGATGCTGATATGAATGCTTATGAGATGACGTCGAATGCCTGCATAGAAATAATCAGTGAGAGAGCAAGGAGATACAGGATCGAATACCCGATGACGCAGAGCGAGCTGTCAGACAGATCAGGGGTATCGCTGCGATGCATACAACTATTTGAATCAGGCAATGACATCAGATTCAGCAATCTGATAAAGATAATGGACGCGCTGGGACTTGGGCAGAATCTGAACATGCTCATACCTGATGTGACGCAGAGACCGTCAGCTTTTCTGGACAAAAAGGCTCAGAGGCAAAGAGCTTATAAGAGCCGTAAAGAACAAGCGGTCTGTGAGAAGAAATTCAAATGGGGTGACGAGAATTGATAAACACTGCGGAAGTCTATATGTGGGGTACGCGTATCGGCATTATCCATTTGCCGGATGACAGGCCTTACATATCATTTGAATACGACAGTAGTTTTGCAAAAAGCGGAATAGAGATCTCGCCAGTCTCAATGATGCTGTCAAATAGAATATACGAGTTCCCTGGGCTTGCTGGAACATCATTTCATGGTGCGCCCGGGCTGATAGCTGATTCGCTTCCTGACCGGTTCGGCAACGCAGTGATTGAAAAATGGCTTGCTTCACAGGGAAAATCAGAAAGTGACTTTAACATAATTGACCGGCTCTGTTACACGGGGACAAGAGGAATGGGCGCATTGGAATATGTTCCTGCCTGCGGTCCTTCAGCTGGAGAAGCGGAAATTATTGATGTGGCGGACATGATAAGTTTTGCTTCCGATATTCTCAGTAACAGGAAAGATGTCAGATTTGAGAAGACAGACCCGAAAACTTTCAGTCAGTTGCTGCAATTGGGCACTTCCGCAGGAGGAGCCAGAGCAAAGGCAGTAATAGCATGGAATGGCAAAACAAATGAGATCAGGTCAGGACAGGTATCGCAGGGGGATGGTTTTGATTACTATCTGATTAAATTTGATGGAGTTACACAAAACGGAGATCATGCTCTTGAGGATGCACCTGAATACACATTGGTAGAATATGCATACTACAAAATGGCACTGGAAGCCGGGATAAACATGACTGAAAGTCTTATTTTCAGTGAACATGACAGAAATCATTTTCTTACTAAGCGATTTGACAGGACAAATGGGAATAAGCTTCATATGCAGACGCTGGGAGCAATTGCACACATTGATTATAATATTCCAGATTTGTGCAGTTATGAACAGGCTGCATCCATCATGAGGCGGATGAGCCTTCCGGCATCAGATATTGAGCAGTTTTACAGAAGAATGGTCTTTAATGTTCTGGCGGTGAATCATGATGATCTTGTCAAGAACACCTCGTTTCTTATGGACAAAAGTGGGATCTGGCATCTGTCGCCTGCGTACGATATGACATTTTCTTACAATGCAGGAAATAAATGGCTCTCTGCCCATCAGATGACAGTTAATAATAAAGCTATTGGTATAACACAATCTGACCTTATGCAGAGCGGAAGTAATATGGATATTTCAATGGCAAAATGCAAACGGATAATCAGCGATGTAGAGGAAGCGGTCGGTCACTGGAACAAAATTGCAGAAAACTGCGGAATAAGGCAGAAGACCACGGAAGCTATAAGCCATGTGATTGATGAAATCGGAGCCACAAAAGATGAAGGATAATCTCATCAGGAAACTTGTAGCAGCTATGTGAATATGTCTGAACATGGAAGAGATACAGTCACCATTATGGAATGTGGATTTTTGGAGGAGGCTGTAATCTTGCCTTTATGTGCAGAGACCACGGCCTTTGCTATGGAAAGTCCTATGCCGTACCCGCCTTTTTCATTATCTGTGCTGTGAGAGGAATCGGCGCGGTAGAAGCGTTCGAACATATTGTCTACGGTTTCTTTTGTGATTTCATAAGAAGTTGTGTTTTCTTCGACGAGCTTTAATGAGCGGCCTTCCTTTTTTAGGGACAGACTTATGGAACCGCCTTCAGGTGAGTATTTGAGCGCGTTGTCGAGAAGTATGGAGACGAGCTGGCGTAGGCTCTTTTCATCGCCGTTCACTGTGATGAGCGGCTGAATATCGGTCGTGAATGTTTTGCCCTGAGCCTTTGCTGCGGCCCTAAAGCCGTCAGCGGTTTCCTGGACGAGATCGGAGAAGGGAAACTCGATCATCTGGACTTTGGGCTGAGCTTCGTCCATTCTTGAGAGGAAAACAAGATCGTTCGTAAGTTCTGCGAGGCGCGTCGTCTGTGCTTTTATGTCGGTCACCCATTCGTTCTGACCGTTTTCCATTTCGAGGACATCAGCGTCTGTGCTGATAACGGTTATAGGCGTGCGGATCTCATGACCGGCGTCTGTTATAAAGCGCTTCTGCTTCTCGTAGCCATCGAGTACAGGCTTGATCATCCGGCCGGAGAAAAGAATTATGAGCACAAGTACTGTTGCAAGTCCGACGAGTGACGCCAGTGTGCTGGTGATAAGGAAGGAACGGCAGTTTGAAAGGCGCTGCGAGCAGTCGAGAAAGATGACCAGAGTCGCTGCCGAATCACTGCCGGTAGACACAATGTAGCGGTAACTGTCCCTGAAACCTGATGTAGATCCGGATGAGATGATATCTTCGGCGTAGCTTTCAGCGGTGCTGTCATCGATCGCGGCGATCTTTACGGTGTCAACATTCATGACACCCCCATTTTCATCTATCATGACCGAGAAATATCTTGATTCATAGGGGAGTTCAGGCGAGCCAAAATACGGGTCGCGGTGAATTTTTGTGTCGCCGGAAAGTGCGGGGGAATTGCCTGCATTGTTTTGAGCCGCAGGATCGGCATCCGGGGTGACTTGTGAGTTGTCATCTGCATTTGCCGGATCACTGCCGGGGCCGGCCTCCGGAAAATGGCCGTCGTTTTCCGCAAGAATCGAAAGTATGCCATCGGCCTGCCCGACCATATTTGCATAGTTGACCACGTTTATAGCGCCTATTATGGCGATGAGTACAAGCGCCATGGCCAGCATGGAAGCGGCTATGAGTTTTCTGCGTAATTTCCTGATCATCTTCTAATTCTTTTCTTCCAGTGAGTATCCTGCGTTTCGCGATGCCTTGATCTGAACATCTGCATCAAGTGCAGTCAGTTTCTTTCTGAGATATGAAATATAGACCCAAACGACGCTGAGATCAGCTTCGCTCTCAAAACCCCAGATCTTCTCCATGAATTGTTCTGTTGAAATAAGGTGATGCGGGTTGCTCATGAGGAGCTCGAGCATTTGAAATTCTTTGTTGGCGAGGCGGAACTTGCCGCCGGGCGATGAGAGCTCAAAGGTTGTCTGGTCGAGCGTTATATTCCCGAAGGTCAGCTGTGATGAATTCTGCGCCGACTGCGTTCTTGTCATGGCGCGGATCCTGGCCATAAGCTCAGGCACAGCAAAAGGTTTTGTCAGATAATCATTGGCCCCACTGTCGAGACCCGCGACTTTGTCGTCAATCTCTGATCTGGCGGTGAGAATAAGGACTGGCAGCTGACTGCCTCCGGCGCGAAGCTTTTTGAGCACGGACAGGCCATCCATACGCGGCATCATTATGTCGAGAATTGCCCCGTCATAAGTGCCGTTCTCAAGATAATCAATGGCATCCTGCCCGTCATAGACAGGATCCACCTCATAATTATTCTTTCTCAGTATCGTTACAATTGCTTTTGAAAGCGACCTTTCATCTTCTGCAAGCAGTAATCTCATAGCCTGTTTCCCCGCGAGAACTTCTGTATATAGGCCAATGATAAAGTGGGCGTCTTTGTGTATCCGTCACTTAATTCTACTTCATAATTACACAGGAACCTTAAACTGACTTATGAAAGCTTCATGTCTCCATCTTTGACCCAGCCGAGTTTTCTGGCAATCTGATTGAAGATCGGGGTGAGGATGGCCGGTAGTATGAAGGAGATCATGATGAGTCCGATCCAGTCCCATGAGGTTATGGATGTTTTGAGACCGTTAGCAATGTCGTTTACCCAGCCGGTGTAAACACCGATCTGGCCGACAAGTCCGCAGGTGCCCATGCCTGATGAAACAGCGGCGCCGTTCATCTGAAGCTTGAAAACACAGGTCGCGAGCGGCCCGGTGATCGCTGAAGTAAGTATTGGAGCGATCCAGATCCTCGGATTCTTTACTATGTTGCCCATCTGCAGCATTGATGTTCCGATGCCCTGTGAGACGAGGCCTCCCCATTTGTTTTCCTTAAAGCTCATCACGGCAAAACCTATCATCTGCGCACAGCATCCTGCGACAGCGGCGCCGCCGGCAAGTCCGGTGAGACCGAGTGCCGCACAGATCGCGGCTGATGATATAGGAAGGGTGAGTGCAACGCCGACAAGAACTGAAACGACGATTCCCATGAGGAACGGCTGAAGCTCTGTCGCCCACATTATAAGTGTTCCGACCTTCATGGCAGCAGCGCCGAGTGCCGGAGCCCACCATGCTGAGAGCAGAATGCCGACGCCAATGGTGACGAGCGGGGTCACGAGGATATCAACTTTTGTCTCCTTGGAAATAGCCTTGCCTACTTCGGAAGCGATGATCGCGACGAAGAGGACAGCCAGAGGACCGCCGGCGCCGCCGAGTGCATTAGAGGCAAAACCTACTGTAATCAGTGAGAACAGAACAAGCGGCGGGCATTTCAGTGCGTAGCCGATCGCGACTGCCATTGCGGGGCCGCTCATTGCGGTCGCCAGGCCGCCGACAGTGTAATCAGTGCCGGCAATTGTCGCAACTGTTGCAGTAAGGAAGCTTATGTGGAACTGAGTCCCTATAGTGTTTATTATCGTGCCGATAAGCAGCGAGCAGAAGAGCCCCTGCGCCATTGCTCCGAGCGCATCGATCAGGTAGCGTTTTACGGAGATCTCGATATCCTTTTTCTTTAGAAATGCTTTGAACTTGTTCATTGGTTTGTTCTCCTCCAGGACTGGGTACTTTTTGCAAAGTCGTACGTCGGAAAATCTGCGCATGTGGCCTTGCTTCCTTTGATATAAAATTGAACATGATTCACAAATTACCCTGCGTTCTGCTATACTGAACAGTAGTTTTATAACAAAATATTGCTCCGCAGGGAGGTGCTTATCATGTTCTTTGTGTTGCCGGGTATGACGATTCTTACAATTTATATGATTGCGGCCGTGGGGCCGGCAATCGCACTGCTTATTTATGTTTACAGGCAGGATAAGGTGGAGCAGGAGCCGATAGGTCTCGTCGGGAACCTTATGTTCAAAGGTGTCCTTGCGGCTCTTTGTTCAATTGTGCTGGAATCCATCGGGGAAGCAATACTCCCGAATTTCATCAGCGAGGACAATCCCGCGTACTCAATAGTGCTGGCGTTCATTGTCGTTGCCGTTGTTGAGGAGGGAACAAAGTTCTTCTTCCTTCAAAGGCGAACGTGGAATGATCCGAATTTCAATTATCGTTTCGATGGCATCGTCTATGCGGTCTCGGTGTCCCTTGGATTCGCAGCTTTTGAGAACATTGAGTATGTCTTCGGCTATGGGCTTCCCGTTGCGCCGGCAAGAGCACTTCTTGCAATTCCGGGTCACATGGGTTTTGCCGTGTTCATGGGTGTCTTTTATGGCCGGGCAAAACTGTGGTCTGACGCCGGTTACAGGGGCAAGGCCACATTCAATAAGTGGATGGCCTATCTGAGTGCTGTGTTCTTCCACGGGTTCTATGATTCATGTGCAATGATAGGTAACAAACTCGCGACTGTATTGTTCATCGTCTTTGTGATCGTGATGTATATCGTTGTTTTCAACCTTGTAAAACATGAGTCGCTGACCGACGAACCGGTGTGACTGCAGTGCCGCAATCGAATGTAGTCAGTTCCTGATAATTTCAGGCGGCGCAGCTCTGGTTGCGCCGTATTACATTTTTCATCAGACAAAACAAGAGGAGAGTGACATGTCTGTCACGCTCCTTTTCTTGTTATTCCCCTTTTTCAGTGGAAAGTAATATTCTGTCGTTATCAAATTCTTCGCCGGCATTGGCAGCAAACTTTGCCAGGAGATCATCAACTGTCATGCCTTTTCGTTCAGCACCGCACGTGTCGAGAATGATCCTTCCCTCGTCCATCATAAGAGTGCGATTTCCGAGTTCCAGCGCCTGAGTCATGTTGTGTGTGACCATGAGGCAGGTGATTTTTCTTTCGGAAACGATCTTCTTTGTGAGATCGAGGACTTTTGTTGCTGTTGCCGGATCAAGCGCTGCAGTGTGTTCATCGAGCAGCAGGATCTTAGGTGTTACCATTGTTGCCATCAGCAGAGTAAGTGCCTGGCGCTGACCGCCTGACAGGAGTCCTACAGGGTTCTTCATTCTGTCCTCGAGTCCCATATTAAGAAGCGATAGCTGTTCGCGGAAGAACGAGCGATCCTTTGCGGAAATACGACTGAGGACTGATGTGTGCGAAGAAGCCCTGAGGTATGCAATCGCCAGGTTTTCCTCGATTGTCATGTGCGGAGCCGTTCCGGTCAGAGGATCCTGGAAAAGACGACCGATGTAATGGCTGCGCTGGTGCTCCTTCTCAAAAGTAATGTCGCTGCCGTCGAGCTCAATATATCCCTCATCTACGTAGAAAGAACCGCCTATCGCACCGAAGAGTGTTGATTTGCCGGCACCGTTACTGCCAACTATTGTTGCAAAATCACCGTCATTAAGCGTGAGTGAAAGGTGGTCAAGAGCGACCTTCTTATTGACAGTACCGGGGTTGAAGGTTTTGCTGATATTGTTGATATTAAGCATCAGTCATTACCTCCTTTGTCGCTGTGAGTATGGATTTCAGCTTTTCTGGTCCTGATCTCTGCTGATCTTCTTCTTCGTACTGAAATAATTTCTTTCATCTGCGGAGCTGCGATCGCTACTGCAACAATGAGTGCCGAAACAAGTTTGAATGCTTCTGTCGGGACGTTGAGGCGAAGAGCAATTGAAATGATAAAACGGTAAATTACGGAGCCGATAACGACTGACGCAATTTTCCACATCATATTTATGCTGTGATTGGAAAACGTCTGGCCAATGATCAGTGAAGCGAGGGCAATCGTGACCATACCGGTCCCGAGATTGATATCACTCATTTTATTGTATTGACCGATGAGGCTGCCGGCGAGACCCGTGAGCGAATTGGACAGACACAGACCGAAAACAACCATGAATCCCGGGTTGATTGATGATGCCCTTACCATTGCGGGTGAGTCGCCCGTAGCCCTTATTGACAGGCCAAGTCTGGTCCCGAGGAAGAGGAACATCAGGATCGCCACTATTCCCACAATGAGGAGCAAGAGTATAAGTGAGCTCCAGTTTTGCCAGAATTCGCTGCCTGAAAGGCTTTTGAACATTGAGAAGACAGTGTCTGTTCCAAAAATCGCGACATTTGATTTAAAACCCATGACCGCGAGGTTTATTGTGTAAAGTCCGGTGTTTACGATGATTCCTGCCAGTATGCTCTGCACGCGGAATGTCGTCTGAAGGATTCCTGTTATGAAACCTGACAGGATGCCGGCTGCCATTGATGCAAATATTGCCAGGATCGGGTGACCGGCGAGCGTCACAAGGGCGCCGACTGCGCATCCGAGTGTGTAGCAGCCGTCCGTTGAAAGATCGCAGACATCAAGAATTGTGAAACTTATGAATAGCGACAACGCGACCAGGCTGTAGATAAGCCCGGTCTCAAAGGCTGTCTGAACGATTCCCACGGTAAGAAACAAAACTGTTTTCCTCCAGAATTATGTATGTAATGATGCAGGTGTAAAGAGTACATTCAGTTTTTCTACAACAGAAACGCAGAATGTACTTTGGACCCGTGTATCTCATATTATAAACTCTCCGGACAATTCTTTGTTAAAGAATTGTCCGGAGAGCAATAAAACATGTTTATCTGCCAGTTCAGTCACCGAATTCCTGCATTGTAGCAGTCTTAGTGATTTGAGTTGCGAGCGGCTTGATTGCTGATTCGACAGTTGCAAGATCAAGACCGAGAGCTGTTGCTGTATCGGTGTTGATCGTGACAATACCGTTGTCAAATGTTTTGACTGCTGTTGTTGCGGGATCAGCGCCGTTTACAAGGATATCGGCGACCATGTCTGCAGTCTCGACTCCGAGATTGGAGTAGTCGACGCCATAGCCGATGAACGCACCGTTGAGTGCAAATGAGTCAGCGCCGCAGTAGTGCGCGATGCCGGCTTTTGCGAGCTTTTCGTATATGGCTAGCTCAGCTGTCATGATTGTGTTGTCAGTAGGTGTGAAGATTGCATCGACGCCTTCAGCGATAAGCGCATCAGCGGCAGTTGAAACCTCATCATTATTAGTGCCGGTCTTCTCTATATACTTGATTCCTTTTGCGTCGAGGTAAGCCTCGGCATCAGCAACAGGCTGTGTCGATGCATCTTCGCTCGATGAGTAGAGAATGCCGATATAATCTGCATCAGGCTGGGCGGCAAAGATAAGATCCATGATGGCATTTGTATTGAGTGCATCAGACGTTCCGGTGATATTGGCGCCGGGAGCGTCCATGCTTGCTACGAGTTTTGCTCCGACAGGGTCTGAGACAGCTGAGAAAACAATCGGAATGTCTTTGCCTTCTGTTGCGGCCTGCATGATCTGAGCTGTAGGTGTGGCAATGGGAACAATGACATCGACTTCATCGGCGACAAGTTCTGAAGCTATCTGCTGGAGAACGGTGCCGTCAGCCTGCCCGTTGTATGTGTAATCGGCGTAGTCAAACGTGACACCATATTGTGTACCGAGCTTGTCAAGTTCGCTCTGCACATTCTGCTGGATCTGGTTGAGCGATGCGTCGTCGACGTACTGGACAATGCCGACTTTATAGGTCGTGCCTGATGATACAGGTGCTGTGTTGCCCGTTACCGCGACAGATGATGATTCAGATGTTGCTGCACTGTCAGTGGCTGCAACGGATGCTGCCGTGTCAGCGCCTGTTGCGGTGCTCCCGCATGCGGCAAGCGAAGCTGCAAGAATAACAGCAGTTGAAATTGCTACAAGTTTCTTTTTCATAATATTCCTCCCTGATGAACCTGCCGAGCAATAATTATCATAAGCATAATTATTCGCTCTGCCCTCCCTGATGAAGCGTATTGTGCTTATGCGACTGTATTTTGCCGCATTGCGCGCGCAGAGAAATCGCGAATGCTAATTCTCTGCCAACAATAATGCCCGCAAATACGCCATTTGTCAATAGAATAATTCAATGCTTTGCAGTGATAAAGCAAACTGGATTCCACTGGTCTTTGGTTTCATCCGAATCATGCCAAACAAGCCAGAATAGATGAAGATTTTTTCAGTAGCAGACTGCGGCTTCATCCGGAACCTGTATTTTCTGGCCAAATGGATGAATGACAAGTTGCCACAGGTTTTCGGCTTCATCCGAACCTTGCCAAATTAGCAGGAACGGATGAAGATTTCTCAAGCTGCAACTTTCGGCTTCATCCGAATCCTGCCAAACAAGCCAGAATAGATGAAGATTTTTCAAGCTGCAACTTTCGGATTCATCCGAACCCTGCCAAACAAGCCAGAATAGATGAAGATTTCTCAAGCTGCAACTTTCGGCTTCATCCGAACCCTGCCAAACAAGCCAGAATGGATGAAGATTTCTCAAGCCGCAGCTTTCGGCTTCATCCGAACCCTACCAAAT
>Ga0172377_10000546_pt1 | contig 35461 bp, 31 predicted proteins | sample Pumphouse3metaG_FD_119749 | JGI IMG/M metagenome (GOLD analysis project Ga0172377, IMG submission 119749) | Leachate microbial communities from a municipal landfill in Southern Ontario, Canada - Pumphouse #3 metaG | ecosystem: Engineered > Solid waste > Landfill > Unclassified | place: Canada... | reverse complement strand
AGCTGCGCCTGGAAACGGGACGCACCCATCAGATCAGAGTGCATCTGGCAGACATGAATCTGCCTGTGGTCGGGGATCAAACCTATGGCAGCATCAAACGCGCTAACGCCATCACCGATCCCCATCTGCGCACTCTGGTGCAGCAGCTACATCGGCAGGCGTTGCATGCATGGGTGCTGGGCTTTAACCATCCACGTACAGGTGAATATATGGAATACACCACCCCGCTCCCCTCGGACCTGGCGCAGATTGTCACCATGCTCGACGCCAAATACTGCATCGAAACACCGGATAGTTTTTGCTTTACCCCCTGAAATACCCATCAAACATTTAACAGGATTACACTATGAAACTGGCTAAACAGGATAAACTCAACTCCCTTCAGGCCTCCTGGGCCAATCCACCGCGCTTATTTGCCGGAGTTACGACACGCAACGGTGGCATAAGCCGCGCCCCGTTCAACTCTCTGAACCTGGGGATCCACACCGATGATGCGCCACACAGCGTAGAGGGGAACCTGACCACATTTGCGCATGCATTTGGAATCGCCCAACACCATCTGCTGCTGGTCAAGCAGGTGCATGGATGCGATATAGTGGTGCTTGAACAGAAAAACTATGATGTGAGCCATTTTCAAGATGTTGAAGCAGACGCCATCATCACCAACCAACCCGGGTTGATGCTCGGTATCACCGTGGCGGACTGCTACCCTATCCTCGTGTTTGATCCACACCAGCGTGTGGCGGCGGCGATACACGCGGGCTGGCGAGGAGTTGTCAACGGTATCATTGGCGACACCATCGCTACCATGCAGAATGAGTTCAAGAGTGACCCCTCTACGCTTCAGGTAGCGGTGGGACCAGGAATCAGCAAGGAGCACTATATTGTGGGCAAGGAGGTGCGCGATGCCTTCCGCACCTCAGCCAACAGCACACACTGGAGAGAGGTTGCGCAGGAGGTAGAGCTTGGGCAGTGGCGCCTGGATCTACGCCAAAGCTGCGTAATGCAGGTGCACGCAGCGGGGATTAAGCCCTCTAACTGTGATGTAAGCGAGCTGTGTACCTACAAAAACCGCGATATGCTGTTCTCTTACCGTCGTGACCAGGGTCAAACCGGACGCCAGATGGGGTATATAATGTTCCGCTGATCTACTTTCAGCCTAAACTTGCCCTGCACATGCATACACTTGTATTTTCAGCCCCGCTTGTGCCATCATCCCCGTATGAATATGTTTGTCGATATCCCGGAACCACAACTACGCAAAGAGCGTGACGCTGCACGCAAGCTGCGCAAAAGCCAATGGTGGCAGAATCGCATTGCCAAAGGGCATTGCTATTACTGCAACGCCAAGGTAGCGCCCAAAGAGCTCACCCTCGACCACATTGTCCCTCTGGTGCGTGGCGGGCGCAGCAGTAAGGGCAATTGTGTCCCAGCGTGTAAAGAGTGCAACAGCAAAAAGCAGGATCTGCTCCCTACTGAATGGGATTCCTATCTGGAAAGCCTGAGCATTACCGATCCCGACAGCGACACCTAAACCTATGGATCCAAAACCCTACCGCATATATTCCCAGTTTCTGAAACACCAATTTGGGCATCGGGTACATAAAATATCGATTGATGCCGGTTTTTCCTGTCCCAACCGTGACGCAGGACGCAACGGAGGTGGATGTGTGTTCTGCGATCTCAACGGTTCTGGCTCCAACGGAATTGCGCGACGCCTTTCCATCCGGGGTCAGATTGAACACGGCAAACAGATTATGCGGCGCAAGTACAAGGCCAAAGAGTTTATTGCCTACTTTCAGCCTTTTTCCAACACCTATGCTCCGGTGGAAGCTCTGCGCAGTTGCTATGATGAAGCGCTGGAAGTGGAAGATGTGGTTGGGCTCGCCATCGGCACCCGCCCAGACTGCGTACCACCAACGGTGCTCGACTTACTCGCCAAGTATAATCAACGTACCGATCTGTGGCTCGAACTCGGCTTGCAAAGCTGCCACGACTCCAGTTTGACGTTCTTGCGCCGTGGGCATGACTATGCCACCTTTTTGAAAGCCGTTGCTGAGGTACAACAGCGCAACATCCGCCTGTGTGTACATGTCATTTTGGGGCTGCCCGGAGAAAGCCATGCTCAGATGCTTAAAACCGCACATGAAATGGCGCGCTTGAAGGTGGATGGGATAAAGATCCACCTGCTACATATTCTTTCTGGCACTGCGCTGGGGGAGATGTATAAGGCTGGAAACATTGAAGTGCTGAGACAGGATGAATATGTAAATCTGGCGGTGGATTTTATCGAGCGCCTCCACCCCAACACCTTGATTCACCGTCTAACCGGTGACGGTCCACGCGATATCTTGCTTGCCCCCCTGTGGTCCCTCAATAAGTGGGAGGTTCTCAACGCCATTGATGCCACGTTTAAACAGCGCAACAGCAGACAGGGAAGTGCATGCACATACGTGTAGATACAGACACTCCAACTGTACGCAAGCGGCACACTAAACATTACCTAATAAGTCAGATTATGGAGTCCAGGGGTATTGAGCGCGCTGTACCTACTGAAGTAGCGCTGGGAGGGGGCGGGAACTATCAGGAACGGTCGTCGTTAAAAACAGACTCTGCCGCTGTGGCAGTAGCTGTGCCTACCCGTGCCTGAGGATCATCCCAAGAGACGAAGACCAGAGAAGCCCATACAATGCTGATGAAGAAAACTATTAATCTTGGCATGGTGGGTAAGATACACGAATCACAGTTAAAAAAGCAAGGTTCACCCCACCAAGATAAACTTATTTTTTATTAATTTCAAAAAGGAAAACGTTAACTTGCTACTCCTTAATGAACCCCAGCAACAGGCGGTTGAGCACACCCACGGGGCCTTATTGGTTCTAGCCGGAGCAGGCTCGGGGAAAACCCGGGTTATTACCAGCCGCATCGCCAGACTCCTGCACACCACCCCAGCAGAGTCGATTGTAGCCTTGACCTTTACCAACAAAGCGGCGCGCGAAATGCGCGAACGGGTTGTGGAAGAGGTAGGACGCAAGCGCGCCAAAGGGTTGATCATCTCCACTTTTCACTCCCTCGGGGTACGAATTCTGCGTCAGCACATTGAACGCTTGGGATATAAAAAAAACTTTTCCATCTATGCCAGCGCGGATCAACTTCGTCTAGTGCGTGATCTTCTACCCCAACGCAACACCAGCGCGGGGAAGAGCCTCGACGCCGAGATGGTCCTCCAGCGGATCAGCAGTGCCAAAAACCGCCTCATCGGTCCAGACGCTTTCACCGCCCCAGCATATGATGAATATGCGCAGATCACCACTCACGTGTATCCACGCTACCAGCAGGGGCTAAAGGCGTGCAACGCCATCGACTTTGACGATATTCTCTCCCTGTGCATCGAGCTGTTTCTCAATCATCCCAAGGTGCTCCAGCAGTACCGCACACAATTTGAATACATCATGGTGGACGAATATCAGGACACCAACCACGTCCAATACCGCCTGCTGCGCGAATTGTGCGGCCCGCAGGGAAACATTTGTGTCGTAGGGGACGATGATCAGTCTATCTATGGCTGGCGCGGCGCACAGGCGGGGAATATCCTCGATTTCGAGCACGACTTCGCTGGCGCTCGCGTGATAAAGCTGGAGCAGAACTACCGCTCCAGTGCGAACATCCTTGCTGCCGCCAACACCCTGATCGGGCACAACTCCACTCGGCACGATAAACATCTCTGGACCAATGGAGATGAAGGCGCACCCGTACGCTACCTGTGCTGTGACGATGGTGAAGATGAAGCCACCACAATTATCGATGAGATCCATACTCTGCGCTCACGCCATAACTACACCTATCGCGATTTTGCCATTCTGTACCGCACCAACGGGCAGTCGCGCATTTTTGAGGAGCAACTGCGCTTCGCCAACATCCCCTATGTGCTCATCGGCGGGCAACAGTTTTTTGATCGCCGAGAGGTGCGTGACACTCTGGCGTATCTGAAGGTACTGACCAATCCGGCTGATGAGGTAAACCTGCTACGCATCCTCAACTATCCCCGCCGCGGCATAGGGGAAACCACCGCCCAGCGCCTCATCACGCTGTCGCTGGAGCGGGAGATCCCCCTATGGGACTTAATGCAAGCCCCAGACATCCACACCCATATAGGGGAAAAAGCGGCGGAGCGGGTGCACACCTTCATCCAGCTTATGTTGCGCTACAAACGCCTGTTCAACTACTCCGACCACCTCCTGGCCACAGCACAAAACCTGTTTGCAGAGATCGGCCTTGAAGAGGAGCTCTACCGCCAGGCGGACGATCCGAAACAGGCGCGCCGCCGGGTGGAGAATATGCACGAAGTGGTCAACGCCCTTGCCTCCTATATCGAGCGCGAAGGGATTGCAACGTTGAGCGGATTTCTGGAGAAGGTCTCCCTGCTGGATCGGGATGAGCCGGGACGCAACACCAAGGAGGAAAAACTGCAGCAGGATGCAGTGGTGCTTATGAGCCTCCATTCGAGCAAAGGGTTGGAATTCCCGTGTGTGTTTCTGGTGGGGATGGAAGAGGGGACCCTGCCCCACGCCAAGGTGCTTGAAGAGGGGGGCGATGTTACTGAAGAGCGCCGGCTGTGCTACGTCGGCATTACTCGTGCGCGCGAACACCTTATCCTGACGGGGGCAACTCAGCGCAAACGCTACGGGCGGATGCACCCGCAACAACCGAGCCGTTTTCTCACCGAACTCCCGCAGGAGATAACCAACACCCCAGAGGAGGAACCCGATCCGGAAGAGCAGGAGCAGCGTGCTACAAGTTTTTTTGCGCAGATGCAAGCGATGCTGCAACAACAAAGAGAGCAATAATAGTACGCAAAAAGCAACAGCAACACATGTAGCCCTACGCCACACACGGGCAGAGTGACGCCAGTTCTACGCTATTGGGCAGACAACGAACGGATCATCTACGTGCGTGAGACCACCTGGCGTTAGGGTTTGGGCGCCGGGTTTTCCTGCTGGTAGTAGGTGTAACCGTAGAGGGTGGCGCTGAAGTGGCGTAGAAATTCCTGGCGCTCGCGCAGGGTGATGCAGGAATTTTTAAAGCTGGCTTCAGCACTAGCGCGCATCTTCTCAAACATCTCCTCGGGCTTATACCCCACAGAGGTGAGGATCTCGGCAACGCTGTCGCCGTTAATCTCCTTAAGGATGTCAAAACTTCCATCCTTGTTGAGGCGCACACTGATGACGTGCGTGTCACCGAACAAGTTGTGGATATCCCCCAGGGTCTCCTGATAGGCTCCAATAAGGAAGGTGCCCAGATAGTACTCTTCCCCCTTGCGCAACGGATGCACCGGCAAGGTCTTATGTAACCCGGAGGCGAGGATAAAGCTATCGATCGTGCCATCACAGTCACAGGTCAGATCTGAGAGGATGGCGCTGCGCTCAGGCTTTTCGTGCAGACGCTGTAGCGGCACCACGGGAAACTTCTGCCCAATGGCCCAAGTATCGGGGAGAGACTGAAACACACTCATATTGGCGTAGTAAATATCTGCCAGACTTTCGCGCAGGCGTTCAAGGGAATCTTCATCCAGACAGGAGTCCTCCCCCTGATCTAACACAAAATTGGCGATGGCAAGGAACAACTCCTCCCCGTACGCGCGTGCATTGAGGCTTATGTTGCCATGCTGGAATTCACTGCGCAACTCAGTGCGCAAAGCCAATGCACGTGCATACATGAGAGCACCTGTGTGGGAGCTATCTTTGCTCTGACGCGCCAGATCGCGCAACTGCGTGAGGACAACCGGAACCTCACCTTCCTTCAGTTCCGCCGCGCCCATAGCTTTGTCCATACTCATGGGGCTGAATTGCATCACATCGATCACATTGAAGAACAGCATACTTGCATGCGCTACAGTGGCGCGCCCTGATTCGGTAACGATATGCGGATGACTGATTTTTTCTCCATTGAACACCTGCCGCATGGTGTGCACCACCGCGTGGCAATACTGCTCCATATCGTAGTTGCGCGAATGCTCCATGCCACTGCACATGCCGCTATAGTCTACCGCCAAGCCGCCCCCCACATCGATATATCCCATAGGGGCGCCCGCCTGTACTAGACTGACGTAATAGCGGCATGCCTCATTTACCCCAGCGCGGATATCTTCAAGACAGGGGATCTGCGAACCTAAGTGACAGTGGAGCATTTCGAGACAATCGAGCATACGCGCACGTTGCAGGGTCTCCACCATCTGCACCAGTTGCACAGTGTTAAGGCCAAAACTGCTGCGATCTCCGCTGGTTTCGGTCCACATTCCGCTTACACTCACAGAGACCTTAATGCGTGCGCCAATGCGCGGACGCACCTTCAGCGCGGCGCTGCGCTGCAGGAGAAGATCAAGTTCGCGCGGAGATTCGACCACGAAAAAACACCGATATCCGAGTTTATGTGCCCACAGTCCCAGATCAATAAACGCCTGATCTTTGTAACCGTTGAGAACCAAGAGTCCTTGTTTAGGCAGATTGGCAAGCGCTAAAACCAACTCCCCTTTGCTCCCCGCTTCGAGTCCATGCCCGTAGGGGGTGCCGAAGCGGGTAATCTCTTCAATCACCTGACACTGTTGATTAACCTTTACCGGATATACACCACGGTATTCACCCCGGTAGCTGTTGGCCTCAATCGCGGCGCGAAAGGTGCGGTGGAGATAGGAGATGCGCGCGTCAATAAAGTTTTCAATCCGCAATAGCACCGGCATCGCATGTCCACGCTGTTCAACGCCGGAGATGATCTTGGGCAAGGGGATCGCCACAGCGTCATTTTCGCTGCTACCTTTTACGCACAGATTCCCCTGTGCATCAACTTCAAACAGCCCCATACCCCACTTGCTGATCCCATACAGGGAGTCGGAAGCGGCACTATTCCAGACTGCGGTCTTATGTGAGATATTATTCTGCATCAGGGGGTAATGTTCTCTTTGGCAAAAGTGGGCAACATAAAGGCACCAAGGTGCAGGTCTTCATTGTAGTATTTGGTGTAAAAATCGCGCGCAGCGGCACGCTCGCGCTTGAAATCTTTGACCGGATGGTATTTCTTGCTCGCAAACGCAAAGCTCCAGTACCCACTTGGGTAAGTAGGGATAAACGCCTGATACATCTCCACAATGGGGAATACGTTGCGCATGTTGCGATACATATCTTGCTGAATCTGGGCGTGGTAAAAAGGGGATTCACTCTGCGCCACCATGATGCCGTCTGCGCGTAGGGCACTGTGCACCAAAGTGTAGAAATCCTCTTCAAACAGCCCCACAGCGGGACCGATGGGATCGGTGGAATCTACCAGAATGACATCAAAGCTGTCCTGATGTGCGCGGATATATGCGAGGCCATCATCCACATGCAGTTTGACCCGCGGGTTGGAGCCGTCGATCTCGGAAGAAAGAGCAGGAAAAAACTCTATCGCTTTTTCAATTACCAGCCCATCAATCTCGCACAGAACTGCCTCTTCAACTTCTGGGTGTTTGACGATTTCGCGGATGCTGCCGCCATCACCACCACCAATAACCAGGACTTTTTTCGGTTTTGGATGGGTAAACAGCGCCGGGTGTACAATCATGTCGTGATATACGAATTCATCGCGCTCGGTAAGCATTACCAAGCCATCGAGCAACATCAGTCTGCCAAACTCCACGGTATTCAGAACATCGAGTTGTTGGTATTCACTGTTGCCGGAGAACAGGCTCTCGGTCACGCGCATGGTAATACCAACATTGTCGGAATGTTTTTCGGTGTACCACATCTCCATGGTGTTGTTTCCCCTTTGCTGTGTTTTATTTGATAAGTTTTGCCGCAGCGTAGCTCTTCACCATCTACTAACGGCAGTGGCTTGTGGTGCCCATTGAAAGGGCGTCTGGCGCCATGGAAGGCCCCAGTTGCAAACAGTCTTGTCGCTTGGAGTGGGTGCCACAAGCCCTTACTGAATAGTTTTGCCAAATCTACCATTGCTTGACTTTTTGGGCAAATTATTGAATGGTCAGCAGCGTAATTTTATTCATATTCGCCCTTTGCATCGTGCGTAATAGCTAGAGCAGAGGGTTTAGTCGCAAGACGCTAAATAGTCAAGCTATGTAATCTTCACACAAGCAGAGATCCTCCTAGCTGTTGCAATAGCTCCATAGCTGGTGGACGCCTGCACCATAACCAACTTTTATCCAGGGATAAATATATGTCAGCACAGACTCAGGGATTCAGCGTCGGTTTTATTGGCGGCGGGAATATGGCCGAAGCTATCATCAAAGGGTTGCTCGCCTCTGGGGTCAACCCGGACAATATCATGGTGGCAGAACTGGTGCCGTCGCGCCGCGATTTTCTACAGCATGAGTACGCCATTCAGGTAACGGCGGACGCCGCTGCAGTGGTTAACGCCCACACCCATGTGGTACTGGCAGTTAAACCTCAGGCGGTCGATACCACGCTCCGACCGGTAGCAGAGTGTTTCAGCCCCTCACACTGCCTGATCTCTGTTCTGGCAGGAACCTCCACTGCCAGACTTGAAGGGCTGCTCGATGTGCAGGTGCGTATAATTCGCGCCATGCCTAATACCCCAGCCTTGATCGGCGCTGGAGCCGCGGGGATCTGCCGTGGCCGCCACGCTACCGCAGAGGATGAGGCGTTTGCCCTGCAACTGTTTGGCGCGGTGGGTTGTGTAGAGGTTGTAACTGAGGCAATGCTCGATGCGGTGACGGGCGTGTCAGGCAGCGGTCCGGCGTATGTGTATATGCTGATAGAAGCGATGGCTGAAGGGGGCGTTGTGGAAGGGTTGACCCGCGAAGCCGCGCTGAGCCTGGCAGCTAACACTGTGGCGGGTGCCGCGCAGATGGTGGCTCAGGGGCAGGGTCATCCCGCGATCTTGCGCGAGAAAGTATGCAGCCCGGGTGGAACTACAGCACGTGCGGTACACACTCTGGAACGGGGCAACTTCCGTGCGACGGTGATGGACGCGGTAGGGGCCGCTACCGCGCGCGCGCGCGAACTTAGTTAGAGGGCATTCACTTAAACATCGCTATCTTCCTCCACCGGCTCCATATCTGCGGCATTCACCTCTAAAGGTGAGAATTCGTTAAAACTCAGGGTGCCTGTCAAGATGTTGGGGATTATTGACAGAGGTCCGTACTGATCCAGCCTGATCAGCTCAAGTACATTTTCCAGGCGGATTTCCACCTTCTCCTTGATTAAACGGTGGATGTTTATCTTGGCGTTACCCTCATGTTCGCCAACAACAAAGTCTTTGAGTTCTGAGCGCACCTCTTTATCCATCTGCGCTAGAACTTGCTGGCGCTCAAGGAGGATCTCCAGACGTTTCCCGTGGGCGCTACTACTGCTGGGAGCCTTGGTTTTCTGCTCCAGCGGGCCAATGCAGCGCTCGATAAACTCTTGTTGGTGCTTAATACTTTTTTTCTGCGTCTTTAAAAACGTTAATCGATCCCGTTCGGGAAAATACACCCCGGAGGTTAAAAACGTGCGCGCACCAGCTGCAGCGCCAATGATCTTAGCCTCAATCCCTTTTAGCGCAACAAACTCTCCTCCACTTATCTGGCCATTTTTTACCAGAATAGCTCCGGCACTTTTCACCGTGCTGTTGCGAATTTCGTTGGCAATTACCACATCGCCCATGCACTCTACGTAGGCACCATTGATATAGCGTGCATGGAGATCTCCGTCACATTTTACATATGCGTGGTACTGTCCTGATATGCCGCCCACGCTAATATTACCGCCGGCATTGAGATAACAAGAGCCCACCGTCCCTTTCACGGTAATATTTTTTTCGGTTGTGATATCAAAATCATCCAGTACGTCGCCACTAATGTTTACATTGCCGGGGAAGTTGATGTTGCCAACGCGCAGATCGACATCACCGTGGACGTTGTAATCTTCACTCACCGAAATCGTCCCCTCGCTGTACTCTGCACGTCCGGAGATCTCTGAAATTACTTCATTGTTATCGTTCAGATATACCCCGGCGCCGATTTTAACGATGGCAGGAGTGCCGGGTTGAGCCTCTAAAACTTTACCGGTAACAGTAGTCCCATCCTGCCCCGGCTGGGGCAAATGTAACTTGGCGACCTGTTGGCCAGGCTTTATGCAGGTAAACAGGTTGAGGGTATACAGATCGACCCGCCCATCTTCATCTTCAACAAACTCCTGCGGTCCATCAAAGCCAGGACCCAACCGCACCTTGACCTCAAGCCAGCCGTCTGCGCCTGAAACAGGGGGGTCTGTGTGAGCAACCACCATATGTTCCACGGTTTTCCCCTCACACGCAGCAACACACAGCTCTTTAATTTTCTTCGTTTCGATCCCTTCTGTTATACGTGCATCCTGCATTAGGGCAAGAACCTCATCCGGCTTGATCAGCCCCTTCCCGGCTCCTTTGGGCGCAACGCTAGCGCGACACTCCATCTCATCGTGGGAGAGGGCCAGTTGCAAGATCCAATCTTCCCGCTCTTCGATGGTTATTATCTCGCCATCAAACGGAGAAAAGGGGGACACAGGCGTATTCTTTTTTTCCTGCGCCGCAGGGGTATGTTTTGGGTCTTTAGGCATGGAATTTTCCCGTCAGGGCGTGTTTCACACAAATAAAGTCGCTATGGGAGCGTATCGACACCGAGATCAATATAATTTACTGTTGCAGTATCTACAACCTACTGAGCAACAAAGTACCATTTATGACGCTCTTTTTCACTTATTCCCCTTTATTCTGTTCCTGTACGCAACAAATTCCTGCGCAGGCAATGGTTTGCTGTACAGGTAGTCTTGCCCAGCGATGCACTGCGCCTGGAGGAGAAAATCGCGCTGGCTTTCTGTTTCTATCCCTGCGGCAATCACTGCTAGACTTAGCGCAGCAATAAAACTGACAATCGCGCGTGGAATTGTTCCATCTTCCTGCTCCATTATGTAGCAATCGTTTGCGTCCATAACTCCACGTAGCCAGTTACTGGAAAGCCCGCACCACATTTCTACCCATAAACATTCAAGATAACATTGGTGGGAGATGGGATCTACAGGAGATGGGATCTACAGGCGCTGCCGTTGCCAGCGCAGAAAAAGTCCCTCAGCACACTCACTGCTGATGAGGAGAAAGATGGCCAACGCAATACCGGAGACCGCTGGGGCAACCACCGGCAACAGCAACCAACACAACAACAGATAGGCAAACTTCACGATGGTCGCCTGCCCCAGCACCAGAGTCTGCCCACTGCCGGTAAAATGAGCGCGTAGCAAATTGGTGGCACCATAAAACAACGGAAAGATAGCGCACCATGCCAACGGAGTGATGACATACATGCGCAAATCATCCGCAATACCCAGCACCTGCTTGAGAATCAGGGTGTTAAATGGAAATGCCAGCAGGAGCAGCAGAGCAGACATAACCGCACTGGTGCGGTAAAAAAAACGCACCACGATTTTGTAGTCCGCCGCACTCTCCACCAGCGCCAGATACACCTGCTGTAAATTGCGCATGGGCCCTGCAAGCATGAACAGAATGGCACGGATCACACCGAAGGCGGCAAGGGCCAAATTGGCATCCGGAAGGCGGCTGATGATGGCGTTGATAACTACCGGGATGGTCTGTTGTAAACCGGAAGAAAACGCCACCGGTAGGGCAAAGCGCAGCACCGTCAGCACCGTCTGCTTCTGATCCTCCGCTATATTATCGCGCTTTCCGGGCACCACACTCCGATTTTGATATGCCATCCCTCCCATCACCACACTCTCCAGCGCCACGCAAGCCACTAGGGCAAATGCGCCAAGCTGCGCCCCATTAAACCAGCGCCGCCCCAGCACTATAAACACCAGCAGAGCTAACACGCGGATACCCGTAGCAATGCTGACCAGATGGGTACGCCGTGAGCGGATCACCAATCCTTGGAAAAGTCCACGAAAGCCGGTAAAAAACGGCAATAGTGCCATCAACGCTATCGCTTTGCGCGCCTCCCGCGCGATATCAGCATCCACCCCAAGAACCCTGAGGAGCATAAAATCGCCAAAAGGGGTATACGCTATGAGGTTCAACATCAAAGAGACAAACAGCGCGATAAGCACAACAAAGGTTATCATGCTCTTAAACGAGCGCGGCCCGCGCACCACCGCAATGGTGATAGTGTGATTTTGATATGAGGGCGATGCAAACAGCAGATGTACCACCATCGCCACAGAGAATGATGCCAGCGCGAGCACGTAATCGTCCAGGCGCGCCAGCGCACTGTTGATGATAGAGTGCGACACGCTCATGAGCTGAACGTTGAGCACCAGCGGCAGAAAGAAGAAGCTGATCTGCTTCATGCTCAGTGGTGCAGATGGGTTGGCAAGCTTCTTCATAGTCGCCCTAATGGTGCACCATTACGTGCAATGGAGAGGATGTTTCTACTGACGCTTCGCACAGTCATACCCCCATTCCAAACAGGCGGGCGACATAGGTCCACAGTCCAGCTTCCTCAATTTTAAAGAACAGTACTATTGCCACTGCCAGAGGGGCTACGTAGCGGATCAGCCAGTGCCACAGCGGATATACCCACGTGCCTGCTGAAACCAGTTCTTCTTTTTCTTCGCTTCCGCGCCAAAACCAGCCTACATAGATGGCAACAAGTAGACCTGCAATGGGAAGAAGGTAGTTGGAGGAGATGAGGTCGGCAGAATCAAAAAAATTTCGCTCCCCGATAAAGGTGAGACCCACCATGACATTCTCTGATAGCGCAGAGGGGATACCGACACTGAAGGCCAAAACTCCGATGGCAAGGGTGGCTTTTTTGCGCCCCCAACTTCGCTCGTCAATAAAATAGGCTATCTGAGCTTCAAGCAGGGAGATGTTACTGGTGAGTGCGGCAAAGGAGAGGAGAAGAAAAAACATGATGGAAAGGACATGCCCACCACCAATTTGGGAAAATACCACTGGGATGGTTTGAAAGATCAGACCTGGACCTGCTGAGGCCTCAAGCCCAACCGAAAACACAATAGGGAATATCGCCAGCCCTGCCATAAGAGCAATCAGGGTATCGAGTACAGCCACGCGGATACTTGCACCAAATAAGTTTTCATTGCGGCTTAGATACGAGCCATAGGTGATCATGGCCGCCATCCCCAGGGACAGGGTGAAAAACGCATGTCCCATAGCTTCAAGAATCGCACTGGGGGTAAGCTTGGAAAAATCGGGGCGGAACATAAATTCAAGCCCCTGCCGCGCCCCAGAACTGAGCATGCCATTAACAAACAGTAGGGTAAGGAGCACTAGCAAAATCGGCATCAGGATTTTACTCCAGCGCTCAATCCCTTTTTGCACCCCGCCCACCACAACCCCGAGACACAACAGCATAAAGATCAGATGCCAGAATGACTGGCGTCCGCCATCCGCTAGAAGAGAGCCGAACATCGTCTCAATCGCAGCGGCAGATTCACCGCTAAAACTACCCATGATGGCGCGAAACACATAGTCAAGCGTCCACCCCGCCACCACCGAGTAGTAGGAACTGATGATAAAAGCCGCAATTACGCTGATCCAGCCAGGGGTATGCCACCAGCGTCGTTTTGGCTCAAGGGCGACAAATGCTCCCACTGCGCCTTTACGGGTATGGCGTCCCAACATAAGTTCTGCCATCATGATGGGCAACCCAACAAAGGCGATACACAGCAGATACACTAGGACAAAAGCGCCGCCGCCGTTTTCTCCTGCAATGTAGGGGAACTTCCAGATATTGCCTAGGCCAACAGCACTTCCGGCAGCAGCAAAGACGAAACCAAGACGTGAGGCCCATAACGCTCTGGGTTTCAGCTTCGCACCCTCCTGCGCCATCAACGTGCCTCCCGCGCTCCGAAAATAGCTGTACCCACCCGCACCAGGGTGGCCCCTTCCTCAATGGCAACCTCGAAGTCGTGGCTCATCCCCATGGAGAGGGTGTGCATCGAGACCCTTGGTATATTCAGGGTTTCGATCTTATGTGCCAACTCGCGCAGCTGACGAAACCAAGGGCGGACATCTTCTGGGTCCTGCATAAAGGGAGGGAGGGTCATCAGCCCCTGAATCCGCACATGAGGCAATTCGGCAATACGCTTCACCAAAGCCTCCACTTTATCCGGCGCCACCCCGGATTTGCTCTGTTCTCCAGCAAGGTTCACCTGCAACAGAACATCGATGGTGGCATCGAGCTTACCCCACTGTTTATTAATCTCGCGCGCGAGGCTGAAACGATCCAAGGCATGGATCATCTCCACCTTGCCACCGAGATACTTTACTTTGTTTGACTGCAATGCGCCGATAAAATGCCAGCGCACCTTTGCACTTACTGCAGCGTATTTATCACAAAACTCCTGCACGTAGCTTTCGCCGAAGAGAAGTTGACCTTCTTGCGCCACCGCATCAATCGTGGCCGCAGGTTTTGTCTTGGAAACCCCAATCAGCTCCACACTTTGAGGGTCACGTCCGCAGCGTGCGCAGGCTGCCTCCATCCGTGTGCGTATCTGTGTCAGGCGCTGTGCTATAGAACTTTCCATGTTCGCCTCCACTGTTAATAGTCATATGGACACCTGTCGGTGGCTGTAGTGTACGATGCGACTAACGTTAACCAAGGTCGCTTACACGCCACTGAACATCCGATGCGCCCCTAACGCTTCCAGGTCGGCGAGGATTTCACTCAACGGCAACCCCACCACATTGGTATAACTACCGCTGATGCCGGTGACCATGAACGCCCCCAGCCCCTGGATCGCGTAGGCTCCAGCTTTATCCGCCGGTTCACCTGAAGCAATGTACCCCTCTATCTCCTCCGCTGTCAACGCACGCACCCGCACTTCGGTGCGCACCACCCGCCGGGTCCAGCTTGAATGGAGCCGATCGTAGATAGCATATGCAGAGATCACCTCGTGAGTGGTACCGGAAAGGCGGCGTAACATGCGTGCGGCATGAGTTTTATCCGCCGGCTTCCCCATGATCGCCCCCTCACACACCACCACCGTATCGCTGCCGATAAACCAGCGCCCTGCAGCAGGGTTGCGCTGTGCTACCGCGAAGGCCTTGTCGCTACTGACACGCAACACAAAGTCTTTTGGAGTTTCCCCTTCACGCAGATCTTCCGCCACGGCGGCGGGGATGGTTAGAAACGCAACTCCCATCCGCTCCAACATTTCCCGCCGACGAGGTGAGGCAGATGCGAGGACAATGCCGCTGTTTTTAGAGGGTATTTCCATCGTTTTGTTCCTTCATGTGCTGGCGCTCCTGCCGCAACATTGCGGTATCTTGCATAGGAATCTCCACCGCTACGAGCCACTCTCTCCATGCTTGCAGAGCACGTTCAGCCTGCGCAAGACGGCGCAGAGCGCGCTTCATCTTTCTCTCTGGGAGGGGCGGGAACAGACCATAGTTGATGTTGCTGGGTTGAAAATGTTCTGGATCGCTGTGCTGGAGATGCCCGAGCATCGCTCCACACGCCGTGGTCTCCGGCGGCAGGGGGAGTGTTTCGCCGCGCAGGTATGCAACGGCCTGCAAGCCAGCGATAAATCCGCACGCTGCCGCTTCTACATACCCTTCCACTCCGGTTATCTGCCCTGCAAAGAAGATACGCTCCTCCCCTTTGAGCTGCAACGTCGGGGCAAGGCAGCGCGGTGCATTGATAAAGGTATTCCGATGCACACTGCCCAGGCGGCTGAATTCGGCATGTTGGAGCGCAGGGATGGTGCGAAAAATGCGCTTCTGCTCGGGATAGGTAAGTTTGGTCTGAAAGCCTACCATGTTGTAATGGGTAGCCTGGCGGTTATCCTGGCGCAGCTGCACAACGGCATACGGTTCGCGCCCCGTGCGTGGGTCGGGCAGCCCCACCGGCTTCATCGGACCGAACGCCAAGGTACGCTCGCCACGCCGTGCGATCTCCTCTATCGGCATACACCCCTCGAAGTGGAGCATGGTTTCAAAGTTGTGCGCTTCAACCTTCTCCGCCGCAAGAAGTGCAGCCACAAATTCCTGATACTGCTCCAGGTTTAGGGGGCAGTTGATATAGTCTGCCGCTCCTTTCCCGTAGCGCGAAGCGCGCCACGCTATAGAAAAGTCGATGGAATCTGCACTCACTATCGGGGCAATGGCATCGTAGAAATATAAATCATCCGCCGAAGTGCGCCGCACAATCTCTGCCGCCAGGGCGTCAGCAGTCAGGGGACCACTCGCTATTACAACCACCCCCTCCGGCGGGATGGTGCAAACTTCGGTGCGCTCCAACTCGATGGCTGGATGCTCTTTAATGGCGCGGGTTATATACGCACTGAAGGCGGCGCGATCCACTGCCAGCGCCCCCCCGGCAGGAACCGCGGTTGCATCCGCGGCTTGCATAAACAAGGTGCCCGCACGGCGTAGCTCCTCTTTCATGCACCCAACCGCATTATTCATCCCGGCACCACGCAGACTGTTGGAACAAACCAGTTCCGCAAGATCTTCAAGTTCATGCGCCGGGGAAAAGCGCTGTGGTTTCATCTCCAGCAACCGCACCTGTACTCCGCGCTGTGCCGCCTGCCATGCCGCCTCACACCCCGCGAGCCCAGCACCGATAATGGTTAGGGGTAAGGTGGAGGCTGGAGCCGGTGTTTGTAGCTGCATTGTCATTTATTCGATTCCTGTCTTTTAATCCCGCTATTATTCGGCGTACATACTGGTAGGAGCTTGAGGTACCCATGGAGGGCAACGCAGCGTGTCCCTTGGAATGGATGGCACAAGCCGATACGGCAAAGTTACTTTCACCTGCGCAAAAAAAAGACTGCACCAATAGTAGCGCAGTCTTTTGGAACAATCTAAACGTTTGTGGGCGCCAGACTCAGCTTTTATCGCTTTTGGCTGGGGCTTTCTTGCTGGTGGGGCTTTTTTTAGTCGTGGTGCTCTTTTTAGCCGGCGCTTTCTTCGTCGCACTTTTCTTGGCGGGAGTTTTTGTGGTGCTGGCTTTCTTTTCCGGCTCTACCAGAACCTCTTTAAAATCACACTCTTTTTGAGCACACTTGCGCACCGTACCCTCCCGCTTTGTGGTTTTTTCCACTGTGAGGGGGAAATCACAGGTGGGGCATGGTTGCTCCATAGGTTTATCCCACAGGGCGTATTTACACTTGGGATAGCGATTGCAGGAATAGAAGATTTTGCCGTAGCGGCTTTTTTTCTCCATCAACTCCCCATCATCGCAGTCCGGGCATTTGATTCCAAGGGGTTTCGGTTTAACCAGTGGCTGAATGTTTTTGCAATCAGGATATGCACTACATGCGAGAAACTTGCCGTAGCGCCCCATCTTGATAACCATGGGTGCCTCGCACTTGTCACATTTCTCATCCGTGACCTCGGGCTCCTCCTTGCCGCTTCCATCCAGCGGCTCGGTGTGGCGGCAATCGGGGAAACCACTGCAGGCAAGAAATTTGCCCGCGCGCCCCAACTTCACCACTAGGTTTTTGCCACATTCAGGACACACCTTATCGGTCTGCTCCGTGGTGACATCAGCCTTGCTGATCTCAGCATCTTTCTCTTCCAACAACTTCACAAATGGTTCCCAGAACGACTTCAGCAGGGGTTTCCACTGCTGTTCCCCGCGCGAGACTGCATCAAGGTCCTCTTCGAACTTCGCAGTAAAGTCGTAATCAACATATTTGGTAAAGTGATTAGAGAGTAGATCGCTCACCACCAACCCCACATCTTCGGCATAAAATGCACGTTTTTCCAAGCGTACATAACGCCGCGTTACTAAGGTGTTCATGATCGAGGCATAGGTGGAGGGGCGCCCGATGCCATAGGCTTCAAGGGTCTTGACCAGACTCGCCTCGGTATAGCGTGGGGGTGGCTGGGTAAAGTGCTGATTAGGGAGAAGCTCCTGACACTGCACGGTATCATGCTCCTGCAGAGGGGGGAGCATCCCTTCCGGCTCTTCGTTAGATTCAGAGTCGGTCCCTTCAATATACAACTTCATAAAGCCGGCGAAGCGCAACACCTGTCCAGTGGCACGGAACATATACACGTGCCCATCCCCCTCCTCGGCCAGCGTGGAGATATCCACCGAGGTGGCATCCATACGCGCCATTGCCATCTGCGAAGCAAGGGTGCGCATCCACACCAGACGGTAGAGCTTATACTGATCTGAGGAGAGGCTTCCCTTAATCTTATCCGGATGATTTTCCAATGAAGTAGGGCGTACCGCCTCATGCGCCTCCTGCGCATTTTTGGCTTTATTTTTAAAAAAACGTGGCTTTGCTAAGGCGTATTCCTCACCAAACAGGGAAACAATCTGTTCGCGCGCTTCGGTGAGAGCAATGTTGGAAAGCGCCACCGAGTCGGTACGCATATAGGTGATAAGACCCACGGGACCAGAGCCGATATCGATCCCTTCGTAGAGTTTCTGCGCCACACTCATGGTTTTGCGTGCGGAAAATCCGAGCTTTCTACTCGCTTCTTGCTGCAGGGTGCTGGTGGTGAACGGGGGTGCGGGAGAGCGCTTTTTCTCCTTACACTGCACCGAAGTCACCTTCAGGTTGCGCCCAGCTATCGCCTCTACATAGGCTTTGGCCTGCCTTTCATTGCTGATATCAAATTTTTTAAGTTTTTTGGCGTCTACCGCATGCAGATGTGCTTTGAATCCTTTTTCCTGCGGGCTAAGCATGGCGGCGTTAATGCTCCAGTACTCTTTAGGCTTGAACTCGCCAATCTCTTTTTCGCGCTCACAGATCAAGCGCAGCGCCACAGACTGTACGCGTCCGGCAGAGAGTCCGTAGCGGATCTTCTTCCACAAAAATGGGGATAGCGTAAAACCAAACAGGTAGTCGAGGATTGAACGTGCCTGCTGCGCATTGACCAGATTGGTAGAAATTTTATGCGGCTTGGCCACCGCTGCCTGAATCGCAGATTTAGTGATCTCGTGGAAAGTAACCCGCTTCACCACTGGCTTTTTGCTCGTTTCAGAAATATTCAACGCTTGGAGCAGATGCCAGGCTATCGCCTCCCCTTCGCGGTCGAGGTCCGTGGCAAGGAGCAGTTCTTCACACTTTGCCGCTTCGCGCTTGAGTGCTTCTATGTGTTTTTCACTCTCAGGCAAAATCTGATATTTGGGCACAAAACCGGCCTCTACATCCACCGAACCCTGTTTACTTGGCAAAGCGCGTACATGTCCATAAGAGGCCATCACCTTGTAATCTTTGCCGAGAAATTTTTCGATGGTTTTCGATTTAGCCGGGGATTCCACTATAACCAGTGAGCGAGCCATGAAATGTTCCTTGCATAAAATCTATAGTTCAAAATAAAAAAGGCTGCGTTGAGTAGCAGCCGGGCAATCTATCAGTGGTAAAGTTTATGCCAATCTTCTGTGGCAATGCAGTCAATCTGGCGCTCTCCATATTGGTTTACACCAAACATCGCCAGCGTTACCATGTGCTTTATTTCCCGCAGGCTGAGGCAGTCGCGTTCCTGGTAACATGCGCGCAGGATCACCTCTTCCGCTAACTCAGAAGTGATAAGTCCCTGTTGCAACAGACGCACAAGATAGCCACGTGCACGGCGCGTCAGGGCGAACTCCTCCTGCGGTGCAAACGCACGTAGCGGCATCACCACCGCTTCTACACCTGGGGCCTCATCCGGCTCGAGGGCTACATCCTCTATCCATCCGAAAGCTGCTTCAATTTCATCCCGGTGGAAGCCAGCAGAGAGAAGACTTTCTACAATCTGCTCCTCGCTAGAAAAATCATCCTCACTTAAAAAACTGGTGGCAATGATCCCAACGATGCGCAAAATGCGTTCGCTAACAACAGTCATAGACCTCTGTATTATTTATGTATCTGGCCCGAATATAGCGGGCTCCGGGCAGGGAATTTATCAACCCCTGCAGCTCCAAGTGCAGAACGATAGACGAAACATCCATGGGTGTCAAGCCACTTTCCCCCGCGATTTCGTCCACATGTAATGGGTCTGAACCCAGCAGAATAAAAACTTTTTTTTCTTCCGGACTCAGACTCTCAGTTGCACGTGCAAAGAGATCATCTCCTATGGCGAAACTTTGCGTGCTCCCCTGTGCCTGCGCTTTTGTTTTTCTAGAGTTACTGGATTTGTTTCGTTCCTCCACAAATAATGGTGCATGGCGACAGTACTCATCCAGCACATCCTGCGCGCACGTAACCATGATCGCTCCATCTTTGAGCAACTGCAGCGTCCCACTACTTGCAGGACTGTACACTGGTCCAGGTACAGCAAACACCTCACGTCCATGTTCCAGGGCAAATTCCGCGGTGATTAAGGACCCACTGCGTTCTGCTGCTTCTACTACAATTACCCCTGCGCTTAAAGCACTGATAATGCGGTTCCGTCCAGGGAAGTGGTGCGCTAGCGGCTCGCATCCAGGAGGGTATTCTGATATAAGCGCGCCGCTGGCGGCAACACTCTGAAACAAATGGGCATTAGCGCGGGGATACACCACATCAATACCGTTTCCCAACACCCCCATGGTGCTCAAGGCTCCAGGGTTATTGGCGCCTGCTGCACTCAGGGCTCCTTCATGGGCAGCGCCATCGATTCCACTTGCCATGCCACTCACTATGCAAAATCCGGCATTGGCGAGATCGCGTCCAAGTTCCCGCGCTATCTCTTTCCCAGCGCGGGTAGCGCGGCGCGACCCCACGATGGCAATGCACGGACGTGGGCTTAACTCTCCGCGAATATATAACAGGGCAGGCGGATCACTTATCTGGCGTAACGGTGGAGGATAGCCCGCACAATTAATGCTCACAATTTTTACCTGATGGTGGCATATATATTCTGCCGCGCGCAACACCAGCGCATCATCAGCAGCTGGAATATGCTCTATACGGGCTATGCTAATTCCCGCGTGGCGCGCCCATTGTGCAGGGGTTTGCGCCAGCACCGCACTAGGGCTCTGATATGCGTGCAATAGTTTGAGCAATGTGGCGCGCCCCAGCCCATGGGTTAGGTTGAGGCGCAACAGTGCTAATTGATTCGCTTCCATAATCGCACCCTCCACTCATGTTTTTAGTATTATCTGTTTTAATCTAATTCAAATTCGCTAATACCCTAGGCATAAAAAAAGGGCCGCTACCGACCCTTTCTTCAGCGCACTAGGGCTTGCTACTCCACTTCAGTATACGCCAGATCTCCACCCACGATAGGCTCTGCCGCCTTAAGCACCAATGCAGCGGCAGTCTTGGCATCTGTTTTAACTACCAGTGCACGCCCGAGTAAGGTATCAGGAAGTTCCACACTTTTATCCTGCAGCCCGAGTTCGCTCGCAGTGCGGGGACGCACGAGCGTGAGCATATTCCCCACCTGCAGTCCGGCATCAGTTCCCATGTCTACATAAAGCACATCCCCGTGGGCAAGAGACAACTGACGCTGTTGTCCGGTAATGATCGTTCCACTAAGGATAGTATCTGCGCGGCGCAATACGATCTCCTCCTCAGGCTCTATGCGTGGAAGGAGGACAGTACCGCGCTCTATTTCTTGCACTGCCTGGGTAATTACCCCGGAATATACTTGCGCATGTGCACTCACAAGTTCCACCGCGCCTACCCAAGTAGTTTTATGTCCGAGCTTTGCCCCAGTATGGGGGTGGGTGACAACATCGCCGATGCGGTACAGATCATACTGTGTTCCAACCTGCGCCATCTGGTCACCCATCTGCACAAACACAGTGTCATCTTTGGAGATCATAATGCGATTATCCACCGTATCCACGATCATGCCACTGCGTGCCAGCGCACCGTCACTGATAAAACTGCGCAGATCTGCTTCAGTGGAGATAGTGATCTCCTCTTCCGGCTCAGGCATCGCCACCAGAACTTCACCTTCTACTGGACCCTCTTTTTCTGGGTAGTTGGGAAGCAATTCAATACGCCCATCATAAATGGCAACTTTTTGCCCCGGATAAATGAGATGTGGGTTGCGGATAAAGGGATTATTCGCCCATAGATTGGGCCAATACCAGGGGTCGGTGATAAATCTATCGGAAATCCCCCACAGGGTATCCCCTTTCTTAATGGTGTATATATGTGGCTTCTGATATGGCTTCCGGACCGAAGCGGACTGCTGCGCTACTGCGCTGCTGGGGATCGCCATACATACTATAGCCAACAGCAAAGTTGCACACGTGGCCATTTGAACCGCTTTTGCTAAACGCATAGTTACTCTCTCCTTCAGTTTAGACGCCCGGAGTTAAGGACAGTTCCCGCCTGCTCCGCCGCTTCAGTGCCTGGGTAATCATTCTGGACATCTTGAAGTACTTTTCGCGCCGCATCAGTCTCTCCTTGGCGCGCCAGAATAAGCCCCTGCTTTAATTGGGCAAATGGCGCTTTAGAGCTTTGCGGATCAAACTCTATCACTGCAGCAAAGGCCTGTTTGGCTTCTGCGTACAGACCCTGAGCTAGACACGCCTCCCCCTGCCAGAAACGTGCATTGGCGACATAGTCGTTATCAGGGAAAGAGGTGACAAATTCCTCAAACAGCTCCTGCGCTTCAGCATGCTTGCCTGTGGTATAGGCTGCAAACGCACGGCGATAAATTTCAGTAGGGGTACGCTGATCTCCATCCATGTTTGGTTTGGTGGCACCTGCAGTGGCAACCTCAGAACGGGGCTGGCGCACAACCATACCATCATAGGTATTGCTGCGCGAAGCAGTACTCACTTTACGTACATCTGACACCTCTGCCAGCACGGCATCGAGACGAGCCATCACTTCGGCATACTGTTCATCGCGTTCGCGCTGTGCAACGCTCAAAGTGGCTAACTGCTGTTCCATTGCAGTTATACGCATTTGCTGCCTTTCCACCTGTCGTTCTAGAGGTGCAGATGGAGTATGGCGCTGCGTATTCAGCGTCCCTGGCGCACACCCTGACGCCACTAGCACCGCAAATCCTATACACATAGTGCCGACTATACGTATCATTACTGCTCTCCTCCATCACCATCTATTTATGGTCTGCAACATTTTTCGGCACAGACAGGTTAAGATCAAGGGCTGATAATAACAGTTATCCAGAAAAATATACACTTCTGCCCAGAGAAATCCTGTGCGGAATTCACCAGCGCTAAAAACCGGGCGCTAATCATTGAAACAAATCACATAAACTCTGTGTGAAATTTTTAAATCTATTCATCCCTCTTGTCAAGCTCTTGCATTGCTTCCTAAAGTTAGATTGAGGAACAATTGCTTTTTGTCCCCATTTCAACGTAAAGTTATACGCTACGCACCACTTCAATCTTTTTTTAACTCAAATTTTTTACACTGAGCCATCCATCTATGCCCACACCACCAGAACTGCTGGCCCCAGCCGGCGACATTGACAAATTAAAAGTTGCCCTCGACTACGGCGCAGATGCGGTGTACCTGGGTGGGGACAACTTCGGACTGCGCGCCCAAGCGGGGAATTTCAGCCTGGATAATCTGCACCGTGCTATAGAGGAGACCCATAAGCGGGGTAAAAAGCTCTATCTCACCCTGAACGCCTATCTTTTCGAAGGGCAGATAGCAGCTCTAGAGGAATACCTTGAAGCGTTACGCCCTCTGGCACTCGATGCATATATAGTTTCAGACCCCGGAGTGCTGAGTTGTATCAAAAATCTAGATCCAACGCGCAAAATCCATCTTTCCACTCAAGCCAACACCTTGAATGCTGCTGCGTGTAACTTCTGGCAGCAGCACGGGGTAGAGCGCGTCAACCTCGGGCGCGAGCTTCCACTTCAGGATATTGCGGCAATTCGGCAGGGTACCCAAATCGACTTGGAGGTGTTTGTCCACGGCGCCATGTGTGTCGCGTATTCGGGGCGCTGTCTGCTCTCCACCGCCCTCACCGGACGCAGCGCCAACAGCGGTGCATGTGCGCAACCATGCCGCTGGAACTACACCTTGGTGGAAGAATCACGCCCCCAGCAGGCGTTTGGGATTGAAGAGGACACCCACGGAACCTACATTATGAACAGCCGTGACCTCTGCCTGCTTGAGCACATCCCTGATCTTATCCGCGCTGGAATTTCCAGTCTCAAAATTGAAGGACGGATGAAAACCCAGTACTATGTCGCAACGGTTACGCGGGTGTACCGTGCTGCCATCGATGCATATATGGCAGACCCAAGCCAGTACCGTTGTAATCCGCTATGGCGCGAAGAGTTGGATAAAATAAGCCACCGTCCCTACACCACCGATTTCCTCCCCCCGCACGATGCCACCATCCACCACCAGGATTCTAGTTATCGGCGCAGCCATGATTTCCTCGGCATCGTGCGTGAACAACGGAGTGCAACGGAGTTTTTAGTTGAGGGGCGCAACCGCTTTGAGAATGGCGATAGCATTGAAGTGATAGGACCGGGCATGCGCCAGAGTGAAATAGTGATCCAAAATGCCCGCACCAGCAACGATGAACCTTGCCCCATTATCCAGCCCAACGCTCTGGTATGGCTTGTGTTACCTCCAGACACCTGTGTTGGCGATATGTTGCGGCGCGAAAAACCCAGCGCTCAACACTGGAGCATCACTCCGGCGCCACGGTGCAAGGGAACCAAGGATATATAATGATTTTCCCCCACGCTTACGAAGATGCGTTGTTTCTTCCCTTCAATCACGCCTGCGTGGCTAAGCACTTCACTCTGGCAACCCCAGACGCAGACCCCGGTGGCACAGGGGTATGGGTGGTGGTGCATAAAAACTATATTTATGTAGATGGAGACAGCGAGAGTGCGAGTCTGCCTCGCGATCCGGGCGAGGTTTCTGCGTTGGCGCGAACCTTCTACTGTGGACGCTGGAACAATATGCCATGCCGTGTGTGTGTCATCCCCGCGGATGCGGAACCTCCCCAGCATCTCACCGGATATAATCTGCGCCATGAAGAGCCTGGGCTGGATCTCGCTTTTGTCTCGTTGGGAGCACTCGCAAAGCACCTGCATCACTGGTTAGAAAACAGCTGTTTTTGTAGCAGGTGTGGTTCCCCCACGCGCCCGATCCCAGCCACATGGGGGATGGAATGTTGTGGCTGTGGCTGGCACCACTTCCCCCATATCCATCCTTGCGCCATCGTGCTAGTGCAACGCGAGGACCAAATCCTGCTGACACGAAAACCCACCTGGGCTCCGGGGCGCTACAGCCACGTGGCTGGTTTTATGGAGCCGGGGGAGAGTTTGGAGGAAACAGCAGCACGTGAAGTACAAGAGGAAACTGGAATCAAGATCTGCAATATCCGTTACTGTGGCAGCCAAGCATGGCCGTTCCCATCCCAGTTGATGGCGGGGTTTATCTCTGACTACGCTGGGGGCTCCATCCGTGTAGAGCAGGAAGAACTTGAGGACGCTGCCTGGTTTAGCCTTGATAACCTGCCGCTACTACCCTCACGTCGTAGCATCTCTCGCTTTCTTATCGATATGTGGCTTAAGGAGCGGAAACTCGATTGAGCAAGGCGGGCGCTGCACGAAGCGCCCCTACCTCCCCCTCTTCTTACAACATCTCTGTTACGGTAAAGCCCAGCCCAATTCTATTTACCGAAGAGTCATAATCTATCAAGCTCTCGCCGTAGCCGTTGAAGTACTGGAGATAGCCGTTTATGCAGGTAGTGATGGGGAAAATCCAGCCTAGTTCAACCGCACCGCGATTATCTCCAGTACGCAGATTGTTGCGCAATAGCAGGGTAAACGTGTGATCCTCCCATTTATATAGCGCACGAATCTCCCCGTAACCCAGGTAAGCATCGATATCGGGATTATCATCTCCGGTGGGATCGGCCGCACCATTCTTGTCAGACTCAGGGATGCGATACCATGGTTTGAACGCCAGGATTAGGTTATCCCGCTCAAAAACCATCTGCAGATAGATGCGGTTCCAACTGCGGGACTGATCGCCATCCTTGCCGTTGGATTGATGCACTGCGCCAATGCGATTCTCAGTGTTGGTAAACCCGAATATCTGTAGGTCGTTGCTTTTGCTCAGGAACAGTTCCGGCTCGTGACTGGTATCGCGAAACGGGCTCGAATAAGATTCGTTGTATGCCTGCCAAAAAGATAAATTGGTATATGCTGCCCACAGATCTATATCGCTCACAACGCTGCGCCATACCGGAAATTTAAAACTGAACTGAAACTTCACCTCGACGTTATCAACTTTGGAATTGGAGACCCCGAATGGCTTACCATTTGGGTTGCTGTTATAACTCACAGGGAGGATGTAGTTCTCTCGATGCGCGATGAGGTTGAATGGGTTGCACCCGAGTGCCTTCTCGCTCTTGCGCCGCTTTTTGGTCAGCAGAGCCGTGGCTGGCTGGGTCTTGGGCTCTGTACTCAGCTCAGGCTCCTGCGCCAGGGGTTCCACCGCAACATATGTCTGAGACTCACAATAGTTGCGCAGCTGTCCCAGCTCCATCTGCTCTGCCTCCCCGCTGCGGATCATCTCCAGCATACACTCCTCCAGCGCAGAAAGTTGTGCCCCCAAAGCTGGCGTTGAAATTACACCGCTCACCCCACAACAGATACTTATCAGGACGTGCTTCCACTTTTTCATACTTGCTCTTGCTCCTAAAGCATATGATCTATAAAGCATTACTCGGCGTAAAAACTCGCGCATCTGACACTATGGCGCTTCCTGCTGCGAAGGAGTATAGCGCAAAAACTGAGGCAAGAATACTTGCAGATGGGTTTTCTGGAAGACTAGAAACACGAAAGCCGCTGCGAGGAGGCATCCGCAGCGGCTTTGTGTGTTATCCAAGGAAGAAAGGAGGTCAGAGGTAATCATCACTGTCTGCCACAACATCTGTTGATCTCTCTGATGCTCGTTACTCTAACAGAAGAAAAAAAAGAACATACGGGGATGCGCGTATTTATTTGATTGGAAAGTAACGTTGTTGTATTGCGCAAATGCACAGTTGGGGGCTTATTTCCACAGCCCCCGCCCAGCTTGTATCGCCTCTTGCTCCAACTGAAGGAATTCCTCTTTGCGTGCAAAGTCAAAGTAGCGATATACTCGGGCTCTGCCCTGCCGCAGAAGTTTACGGTTCAACATGGTTCCATCCTCGAGCCACACATACGCAAGGAGGCGTCCATATTTATCCCGTGCCGGGCGTTCCAATTCGAGGCGCACCTGTTGCCCCTTTAAGGTACGAATAAGATACTTAAGCGTGTCGCGCCCACTGCGGCGCAACTGCGCAGGAGAATCCGCCCCCAGGCGTATGAAGTCGCGGTCACGCCGATTGGCTTTTTTCTCTGGGGTATCGATCCCTACCAAGCGCACGTCACCTAGTTTTTCTACCTTTATGGTATCGCCGTCATAGATCCAACTCACCTGTGCGTATAAATCGTGTGCGTACCCGTTTGCATTGTATGTACCCCAGAGCAAAACTACACCCAGGGCAGCGCAGAACAGTGCAGTGATGTTGAAGGTGCAATGACGCATATCCACACCTAAACTTAAGTAAATAGATTTCCGGCACAATTAAGAGCCCTGCGCCTGTGCAGCGCTAACCACTAGCGCTACATTGAGCAGCTTCTTCCAACCCATGCAAAAGCAAAGATCAGTCTGAGCGGCGTTGCTCTATTTTGTCTTGCAGTATTCTGGCAAAGGATGTCACTTCTTCCACCTTATACCCACACCCGGAGGGCAACTGCCCGCCGCAGAAAAAAATCGCTTTCGTGGGAAAGTTGCGGCAAATATCCAGTCTCTGAGCATGATTGGCGCATGTATTATCCTCCTGCAGCCAGGTGCAGTCGAACAGCAACAACCCGTGGGTATCGCGTCCAATGATATTAAAACGCGCGTATTCTGGGTATCCACGCACCAGCTGCTTAAATACACGCTTCGAACGGATCCAACGGCGGCCCTGTTGAATCTGGATGCGGCGGCAGCAACTACCACACTGGTGGCAATGCCCTCGGATCACCAGCTCCCGTTTTTGCACGCGCAGACGTACATGGCGCAACCAACCACTGAAACTCAACATCTTCCATAGCTCCAAGAGTGATGCAACAAATCATGGAGCCTCCAGGGACATAGATTCAATCTAGCTCATGACGGATTACACACATCACCTGTTTGTTTTCTCCAGGCTTTGCCTGCTCTTTGGTGCGCAGCACAAATTCCTTCCACGCCCCTTCGGCGCTTTCTGCTTCGACAAGCTCTTTGTGTATCTGTTTATCCTGTTCGTAGTGCACTTCAAACATTGGCATGGGCGTTAATTCTCTGAAAGTATTAGCAATATATCTTGAGTCGCTGATGCATTCCATCCAGCATCCGGCAGCATAAATCGTATGGGCGCCCAACAGGTCGCCCATACGATTTTGCCCTATCAAGGTTTAAACACATCCGGAGTAAAGTTCTGCGTCGCGAAGTAGTCTTCCATGGTCTCTGCGCGCCGGATCAACTCCACACTTCCATCTGTGCGCAAAAGGAGCTCCTTAGGACGCAAGCGCCCGTTGTACTGAAAGCCCATAGCGTGGCCGTGCGCGCCAGTATCGTGAAATGCGAGCAGATCACCCTCTTCTATTTTGGGCAGCTTACGCTGGATGGCAAATTTGTCGTTGTTCTCACACAGCGACCCCACCACATCATAGACCATGGTTTTGGGCGCATCCTCTTTCCCAACTACATCAATGTGATGGTACGCCCCGTACAGTGCAGGACGCATCAATGCCGACATACACGCATCCATCCCCACATAGTCACGGTAGATGTGTTTGAAGTTGATCGCCTTTGAGATTAGAGCTCCGTGCGGCCCAGTCATGTAGCGGCCACTCTCCATGTACATATTCGGAGCGTAGTTGTTGGCTTCCTTAAAGGCATCAAACAGGGCAGTAATTTCTTGCGCCATGGTATCAACATCGAGTGGGGCCTTGTCTGGCTCTGCGGGAATCCCGAAACCACCACCGATGTTGATGAACTCGAGCTCAATATCCAGCTCTTTCTTCAACAACACCGCCAGATCGAGAAGCATGCGCGTGGTTTCCACCATATAGGTGTAGTCAAGCTCGTTTGAAGCCACCATGGTATGGAGCCCGAATCGCTTCGCCCCACGTCTCTGTGCCTTGCGGTACGCATCTACCACTTGTTCGTGGCTAAGACCGTACTTTGCCTCTACGGGGTTGCCGATGATGATGTTACCGGTACGGCGTGGGCCCGGGTTGTAACGAAAGCAAATAAGTTCTGGGAATTCAGGGACCTTATCTATCAGAGTGATATCGTCCAGATTAAGGATGCAGCCCCCATTCTGCGCCGCGAAGTTAAACTCTTCCTGGCTGGTATTATTGGAGGTAAACATAATATCTTCGGGCTTTGCCCCTAACTCGCGGCTCATCTGTATTTCAGGTATGGAACTGCAGTCGAACCCGAAACCCATGTCGAGCATAATCTCCATGATCCGCTTGTTGGGTAGCGCTTTTACCGCAAAATATTCGCGAAAACCTGGGACATTGGCAAACACCTGTTTGAGATGTGCGCCGGTCTCACGGATCCCTTTTTCATCGTAAATATGAAACGGGGTTCCATAATGGGCAGCGATGGAATCAACCTGACTGAACAGGCGTTGTTTAAAGTCCTGTGACATGGGCATAAACGCTAAATCTCCTCTTTGTATAGTATGCTGATGTTCACCGCTTTGGATTGCGGCTGGGCCAAGGCAGCCGGACACAGGCACAGGTGTGCGCTCTCGGGTTAAAGGCGAAAAGATGGCACTAAACCAAGCCCCAAACCAAGCCTCATGCAACCGGCAAAAAACTGCGTAAGCCTAGCACATATATAAACAAACGACCACCTGCTTGATATGGGATAACCCAAATATACAGGTGGTCGTTTGCCATGTAGTCCGCGCAATCTCCGGGGAAAAAGATTACACAGCTACGTATGTTATTCACCCTATCTGGACAGTTGGACTGCCGCAAACTCTGCTGCGAGCATAATTTGATATGATGACGGCGCCGCCGTGAGAAGCGGATGGGTAGCATACTGCATGGTAGCCAGATCTTCCGCAGTGAGCCCAGCCTGAATGGCGACAGCCATGACGTTGGCCATTTCCGCAGCTGCCTCTCCTCCACATACGTGACCGCCGATCAGCACGCCGTCCTGTATGCGAAACAGCATCTTTACTTTGGTATCAATACTTCCCGGCAAGCTTCCTGGGTGACGGTTAGGGGCCATCGCCTCACCCACAACGAACTCTATCCCCTCCTGCTGCGCGGCGGCACTGGTGTAGCCTGCGGCGCCAATACTGCAGTCTCCTACCTTGGTCGCAAAAGCACCAAGAGCACCAAGCGTTTTACGTGTCTTGGGTTTGAAAATATTGGTAGCAGCAATCATCCCTTCCGAGGCGGCAACCGAAGCTAGGCGGACACCAGAGGGTTTGCGCGTAAAAAAAGAGAATTTGGCGGCACAGTCCCCGGCAGAGTACACATCCGGATCGCTGGTCTGCATATACTCATCCACCATCACTCCCTGCTGTGGGTCGGTTTCCAATCCTATTGCTTCTGGAAGCTCTATATTCGGGCGCGCGCCAATACCAAGGATAACCACATCCGCATCCAGTTTTGAGCCGTCACTTAAAGTTACAGCCTTCACCTTGCCCTCAGAGTCTGCTTCAAAGCCCCGCACCTGGCTACTCAAGTAGAGTGTAACTCCCTCTTTTTCTAACTCTTTTTCCACTTCACGCCCAAACTCTTTTTCACATGCCAGCGACAAACAGCAGTCCTGCATCTCAACCAGCGCGATCTGCGTATCGCTCTGAATCTCTTGTTGCAAGCGCGCGATCTGCTCTGCCATCTCTACCCCGATGAAACCGCCTCCGATCACTACAACGTTTTTGGCCTGCTGCAACGCAGAAAAAATACGCTGGAGAAAGAACGGATCTTTAGCTACACCAAAGATATTCTTTAGTTCAACGCCCGGTAGCGGTGGCACAATGGGCTTAGAACCAGTGGCGATAATAAGTTTATCGTACTTGATCGATTCATGGTCTCTGCATGTAATGATCTTGCTGCTGCGATCGACATCCTCCACATGGCTGGCTATAACATCTATCCCTTGGCTGGTAATCATCTCATCGGGGATAAGATTTTTTTCTACCGCCCGCAACGTCCCATATATGTACGGGATACCGCAGGGCACTGGAGTCCTACTTACATTGCGTAGAACGGTAACAGATTTTTCCGGATGGCGGCGCTTTATCGTTGTTGCTGCCGTTAGGCCCGCTGCCGAACCACCAATTACTACCACGTCACGTTGTTGCATATTACTCTTCTCCTTCTTTTTTCTGACATTCAGGGCAAACTGCAAAAATATTGAGGCAGTGAGAACGGAGTGCAAAGCCATGCTGGCCGGCAATGTCGGCGCATACGTTGCACACAGCCTCTTTGTTAAAACGGATTGTTTTCCCACATTCGGTGCATACCAGGTTGTCTATCGCACACCCTTTTGGGCACGCAGCGTATACAGCATCGGACGCCGCACCATCGGGGGACAATTGCACGCGGCGCAACAAGCCACACTCCATCAGCAGCTGTATAGTACGGTAAATCGTGGCTTTGGATACCCGCGCTCCCTTCTGCTTTAAACGCAGCAAGAGAGAATCCACGTCAAAGTTCTCCTCCAACGCCAAAATTTCTTCGTACACTAGACGGCGCTGGTGTGTAACCTTCAAACAACGTTCTTCCAGAAAACTTTCAAACATATCTATGGACATCAATACCCTCCACCACAACCTGCTTACGAGTGAGACTGATTCTCAGTCGCTATGTATAGCCCCCATTCTCACCGCTGTCAAGAAAAAGTATGGTTGAATCTCCTTTGTCAGATTTTAACGCGGACTGCAGCGTCGCCATACTTCTTTAGCGTTACCTCTTTTAACTACATAAAGCTTTGCTCTATATGGTGACCAAATAATAGATAGATAGAAGAGTTTTCTGCGATAACAGCTTGCACCAATTGGCTACAACATTCAAAATAGCTGTGGGAACGCCTAGGTTTTTCCCTTGCTAAACATGGTTACTTTAATATATGTTAAACAGAAATAAACAACCGTTCTACTGTTATACTCATTAAGAGTCTTTCTTTTCTTAAATGTGCCCTGTGTGCATATGTTCAAGGTGGCACGCCATCAAAAGCCGTTTGTGCAGGAGAAACCCATGAAGTTTAAAAATCTGAAGATTGCAAACAAGATCTATGTGTTGTTTGCACTGGCGGTACCTGTAATGTGTGTGGTGTTTGGAGGTTTGTATTGGAAAACTTCCGATAATCTCTATCAGGAGCGTTTTGCCAAGGTGCAATCGCAGACTGAAAGTGCAACTTCAGTTATAAAACACTTTGTAGAGATGGAGCGCAATGGCACGCTGGAGCAAGATGAAGCACAGCGCCTTGCCGTGGGTGCGATTGCTGCCATGCGCTATGGTGAAGATGACTACTTTTGGATCAACGATAGTCGTCCACGCATGATTATGCATCCATTCAACCCTGCTCTCAATGGCAAAGACTTAAGTGGTTTTGCCGACCCTGACGGGACACAACTATTCAACGAGATGGTGAAGGTGACCCGCGCCCAAGGTGCCGGCTTTGTAAACTACCGCTGGGAAAAACCCGGACACGCCCAACCAGTAGACAAAGTCTCTTATGTGGCGCTCGTCAGCGAGTGGGGCTGGATTGTGGGCACCGGACTCTACACTGATGACATCAAGGCCCAAACCCAAATGATGTTGTATGGTGCGGTGGGGATTGTCGGATTTACCATTTTATCCTCTCTGGTGGTGGTAGTTTGGTTTGCGCGCGGGTTGTCGCAACCAATTGCTCAGGTCGTGCACATCCTGCAGGAGATGACCAAGGGGCACATCAGCCAACGTCTCAACCTCAATCGAAGTGACGAGATCGGGGTGATGGCCGCAACGATGGATGCGTTTGCCGAAAGCCTCGAACACGAGCTGGTTGACTCCATGCAGCGGCTTGCCCATGGCGACCTCACCTTTGAGATCCACCCTGCCGACGAACATGACGTTATCCGCGGCGCGCTGAAAAGCATGGAGGAGGATCTCAACGATATGGTGAGCAAGATCCAAGTCAGCGGTGAGCAGATAAACTCTGGCGCAGCACAGATTGCGGACGCAAGCCAGTCACTATCGCAAGGAGCAACGGAGTCTGCGAGTTCGCTGGAGCAAATATCTGCCTCCATCAATGAGCTCGCATCTCAGACCAATCTGAATGCCGACAACGCTGGTCAGGCTGCCAAGCTATCCACAGAAGCAAGCCATGCTGCCAACCGCGGCAACCAGTCAATGAATCAGCTGGTTTCAGCCATGGCAGATATTAACGAATCCAGCCAGAGCATCTCAAAAATTATCAAGGTGATTGACGAGATCGCATTCCAGACCAACCTTCTCGCCCTGAATGCGGCGGTTGAGGCTGCGCGTGCAGGACAGCATGGCAAAGGGTTTGCAGTAGTGGCAGAGGAAGTACGTAACCTCGCCGCGCGCAGCGCCAAAGCCGCAAGTGAAACTACCGAACTTATCGAAGGCTCTGTAATTAAAGCTCAGAACGGCGCCGAAATTGCGGCAGAGACCGCTAAGGTTTTGGACGAAATTGTCACCCATTCAACCGAGGTTTCTAACCTGATAGACGAGATCGCCGCCTCAAGTAAAGAGCAGGCCCAGGGGATCTCCCAGGTTAACATTGGTATCAGTCAGATCGACGATGTGACCCAGCAGAACACCGCCAATGCCGAAGAGGGTGCAGCGGCTGCGGAGCAACTCTCGAGCCAGGCCAATATACTCCGTCAGATGCTGAGCCATTTCACCACCAAGAACAGCAACACCAACGCTTCAGCGTTAGGATCAGGACCGGCTCAACGCCCCGCCCTGACCGCCCCCCAGAAACAAAGATCGCTGGGATGGTAAGATAAACCTGCAGATCACAACATAAAAGGCGCCGTGCAGGAGATTCTGCACGGCGCCTTTTATGTAGCGCTTAGACTCTGCATGGCAGCCATGCAGAAAACTATGTATGCGGTTATTTAGCCGCCGCTCTTGCTGCTGCCATCCATGCGTCCCACTGTGTTTGGTTCGCCTTGATCCACTCTTGGGCGTGGCGCTTAATATCTCTGTCAGAATTCTCCCCATTGTTCATGCGATCATTCTGCACACTTACATCTGCAAGGGAGATGGTGAAGAGTTCGAAAAAACGCTTCGCTGCCGGATTCTTTTCTGCGAATTTCTTGTTAGCCACAATCTGGATATCGCTAGCAATAAAACCAAGCTTCAACGGATCGGAAACTGCACCCTTGAGCCCGGAAACTACCATACGCTCCTCGGAACCCTTTTGTGCTTCATTGGGATTGATTTCAGGCACGTTGATCCACATTACATTTTCGCCCGGCTTAAATTTAGACAAGGTCCAGTTAGGCGCCCAGGTGTAAAGGATTACTGGTTTGCCGGAATTATGCTTAGCCAAGGCCTCAGCTACGCTAGCTGAGTAGGAAGCCTTAATCGGCTTGATGTGATCGTGCAAGTCATATACATCAAGATGGTGGGCTATCGCTTTTTCACAGCCCCACCCCGGAGGACATGCAACCAGATCCGCTTTCCCGTCGCGGTTATCGTCAAAGGCCGCCCTTACTTCGGGGCGCTTAAAGTCAGCCAGGGACTGGATATTATATTTTTCTACCGCGTCCTTGGAAACCAGGTATCCCTGCAGGCCACCTGCTTCCATAATCACCCCATATTTGGCCGCGTACTTGTCAAAGTTGCGTGGGAGCTGATTATTGTGGGTCGGGAACCAGCCATTAGCCCAATAATCAATATCCCCTAGCGCTACTGACTGATAAAATAGGGGGTTGGTGAGTTCTTTTACCGACTTAACTTTATAACCCAGCTCTTCCATCCCTTCGCGCACAATCGCCTCAAGGATGTAGCCGGTATTCCAGGTAGCGCGCGCCGGTTGCACCGTCACACCCGCACCGGGTTTATCGCTTGCCATGGCTGGTTGGAGTGCCATGATCCCCATAATCAAACCAAGGAATAATCGTTTCATATCTTTCTCCTTCTATTTATTTTTTGATGTAGATGCCAGACCCTGAGTCACACGGTCGAGCACCATTGCCATCATAACAATACAGATGCCGCCAACTGCGGCCATTCCGATATCAAGGGTATTCAAACCCTGTACTACCGGCTCGCCCAAACCACCTGCCCCGATGAGGGCGGCGATAACCACCATGGAGAGTGCCATCATAATGGTCTGATTAAGACCGGCCATGATGGAAGGGAGCGCCAAAGGCAACTGAACTCTATGCAACACCTGCAGCGGAGTGCTGCCGAAGGTGAGTGCCGCCTCAATCAACTCCTCGTCCACATGGCGAATTCCCAAGCTGGTCAAACGCACAATCGGGGGGAGAGCAAACACTATGGTGGCGATAATGCCGGATACACTCCCAATACTAAACAGCATTACCACCGGCACCAGATATACAAATGGTGGGGTTGTCT
>Ga0172377_10000543_pt1 | contig 35531 bp, 27 predicted proteins | sample Pumphouse3metaG_FD_119749 | JGI IMG/M metagenome (GOLD analysis project Ga0172377, IMG submission 119749) | Leachate microbial communities from a municipal landfill in Southern Ontario, Canada - Pumphouse #3 metaG | ecosystem: Engineered > Solid waste > Landfill > Unclassified | place: Canada... | reverse complement strand
TGTGACCTTGCTCTCTTTCTCTGCGCCGATTTCTGCTCCTTCGAGCTGTTCTTCAAATCCCGGGATAAAGCTTCCTGATCCTATCGTGAGCGGAGCATCACTTGCTTTGCCGCCGTCAAAAGCCACTCCGTCAACAAAGCCTTCATAATCGAGCTTTATTTCGTCGCCAGACTTGACCGCCCTGTCTGTAACATCTTTGTATGTGGCGCTCTTATCGAGTTCCTTGTTGATCTCAGCCATGACTTCTTCATCTGTAACTGTGAGGTCATGTTTTGTAACCTCAATGTCCTTATACTTGCCAAGTGTCACAGGTGGCTTAACTGCGACTTCTGCTGTATAAATGAACTCCTTACCTTTGCCGATCTGCTCTACACCGATCTTCGGAGAAGATGTGATTTCTTCGCCGCTTGCTTCTGCTTCTTCGGGATATGTGCTGTTGATCATGTCATTAGCAGCATCTTCATAGAAGACTCCTTCGCCGTAAAGCTTCTCGACCATTGCCATCGGGACCTTGCCTTTTCTGAATCCGGGAGCCGTGATGCTGTGTTTCTGCTTCTGATATACTTTCTCGATCGCCTTGTTAAAATCCTCAGCGCTCTCGGTAATGGTAAGTTTTACCATGCTTCCCTCGAGTTTCTCTGCCTTTACGCTCATCTTATATTTCTCCTCATTCATATTGTTATTATTATGTTTCTGGTAATTTCCTGTATTCTATATGCCCTGCTACTCTGAACACAAGTATTAGAATTATATCATAAGCGCGCCATTATACACCACTAAAACTATAAACTTTTCGTAAAGCAAGACAAAAAATAACACCTGCAACCGGATAACACCAATTGCAGATGTCTTTCTTTACCACCTGGCACTTACATGTCCCGCATCTTCATCTTCCTTGGGTCTTTTCCAATAATAGTTGAAAAACTCATGTTTCTCGTCTTCGGTGAGCGAGTTAAAGGCCATGTAAAGATCTTCATGGTACCTCTTCAAATATGGACTGAAATATTTATAACTGTGAGTTTGACGGGCATAATCTATCAACCTGTACGGTGCATCTATGTCTCCTGCATAAGTCCTGATTTTATTACATATATCACAAATTCTTCCTCCGCTTACATTGTTAAGTTCGCTGTCACCTAACGGAGTAATCCCTTTTTCGTCAAAAGATTCTGTCATATTATGCTCCTTCCCTGATGCCATTAAGGTCATCACCATTGAATCTTCTCTGCCTGATTCAATTATTTATACGAATCACTTTCAAAAAAGGACGCAGTAAAACTGTAAATCACCTTCATAAGCTTTTACTTTTCGTAAAGCCGAATACCAGGACGCAGCTTATGTCGACTACTGCAAGGAACGCAGCAAACCATCCATAAGTGCACATTGCATTGAAGAGTCCGAAATAAGATATGGTGAATATCAGAATATTTGTCAGTGAGTGCATGGCAAACGGTACGGCAAAACGTCTGAACGCCGCATAGCTGTATGCGAAGATCAGCCCCATTATGAAGCCGTAGACTGCCTGCAGAATGTTCATGTGGTATACGCCGAAAAGTGCTGCCGATATAAGTGCTGAAGTCAGAACTGTACTGAAACTTCTCAGCCTCAGGTAAACAACACTTCTGAAAACACTCTCCTCTATGAAAGGCATCACTATTCCGTATGCGACCAGTCCCAGTGCGTAACTCACCTGGTACTGATATTGCTGAACATTTGATGTGACAGTTGAATTCTCAAGAAAACCGGTGATCCCGAACAGAATATTAAGCGCAAACCCCAAGGCGATACAGCCTGTGACGGCTATTATGAGATATCCCCTGTTCCTGCGTTTTGCCGGCAGTATTGACTCGCGAAGTTCATCCCTTACTGCTTCTCGTTTTGCTGTCGCTGCAACAACGATCCAGCCGACAGCTGCACCTGTCATTGTGATTCCTATATTGATATTTCCTGAATGTGCAAGAAGGAATAACGACAAAGGACCTGTCCCGTCACTTACGATCTTCTGATAGAGCAGGGTCAGCAAGACCTGACATATATTGCTCACAAGTATGTATGCCGCTATCGGTGTGATGATATACCAGATGCGCGCTATGAATGTTTCCCCTGATCCGCCGTTCTTTCTCATCGTTCTCCATGTGCAATCTTTTTGTTCTCATACAGCATCTGATCTGCTTTTCCCTTCAGCTCCTCCATGGAATCGCTGTCATTCTGGAAAGTGGAATAGCCAAAACTTATCGATAACTGATACGGCGTCCCTGCAAGCTCGCATTGTCTTTTCAGTTCTTCCTGCACATCGCAGACGATCACCTGTGGTCCTGTGTTCTCCGGCAGATGCCATATGATACAGAACTCATCGCCCCCGAGCCTTGAAACAAAAGCATCCCTGCTGCCGCTCACTTCCATCAAAGCTTTTGCTGTAATTATCAGTGCATTATCGCCCTCTATGTGTCCGTAATGATCGTTGATCTGTTTGAAGTGATTAAGATCCGCCATATAGAAATATACGCGTTGCTCTTTTGCCGTTTCAGAAGCGATCATCTGGAAGTATTCATCTGTCCTGCGTATGTTATTAAGGCCTGTCAGTACGTCAGTCGATACCTGCTGCTCCTGCAGATCAGCAAATACCACATTAAGCGACAATGTAATAGCCGGAAGGACTATGGGAAGTCCCGGCACTGCAAGTTCTGCCAGTTGCCCGATTATCGGAAGCGCAACTGAGAAAGCAAGTACACGTGCATTGTGGACTCTCAGTTTCTGTCTTGAATGCGCCGTCAGGTACAGGGCATGGTATATCGCCGCCAGCAAATACCCCCCTGTCATCAGTATCTGAAGGAAATATAATGGGCCTCTTACATATTCACATTTGTCAGTAATTGTAAATACCCAGCCGGTACCTATTGACGCCATGCACAGTACCATTGAAACCATGATCGGAACTGACAGAAAAAGATTGCGGAAGAAGTCATTCTTCATCATGTGTTTCCAGTGAAGGCGAAGATCAATATACTTGAGCCAGCAGAACGCCATAACGGTCATCAGAATATAATAGATAATATTCAATATATAATCGAGTGCCATCTGTCGTTCAATAATACCGTTTTCTGTCATCATCCAAATAATATCTGTCAGAAGAATTCCCATAGATAAATAAATGACCTTTTTGAAAGTCAGGACTTCCTGCTCAGTGCCACTGAATCCCTGAGTTTTGAGAAGTATGTGTGCCAGAAAAAGCAGACAGAAAACATCGATTTCGATATATGTAAGAACATAAAGCATATCCCGCCTCCCCATAGGCTTGATTTTCCGTTTCAAAAATCAGATCGATCCCGTTGTCAGGAATTTCTCCAGTTCTTCTACATTATCAGCAATAAACCGTGCGCCGGAGCACACAAGTTCCTCACGCGGACCGTAACCATATGTTACACCCACAGGAAACACTTTGTTGCTCAGCGCGCCCTCGATGTCGTAACTTCTGTCTCCGACCATCACCGTGTGCTCCCTGTAATCAGGATCTTCCTTCTCAAAATAATCCAGTGCTCTGCGAACTATCTCGCTCTTGTCACTTGGTCTTACGACCCCGTCAGCTTCTCTCTCGAATTTCGAACCACATATCACATCGAAATACTGACTTATGCCAAAATGCTCAAGCACCGTCAAAACATGTTCTTCCGGTTTGCTCGAGGCAACAGCCGTATGCACACCGCAGCGTGAGGCTTCCTTCATCATCTCATCTATCCCGGGATAAAGGTCATTCTCAAATATCCCTATAGTTGCGTAGCGCTCCCTGAAATATTCCACTGCCTTCGCTATATCAGATTCAGACAGATGATAATGTCTGTCAAAACTATAGCTGAGCGGAGGTCCCACAAAATCCTCAAGTTTTGCGATGTCTGGTTCCTCTATCCCCAGTTTTGACAGAGCATACTGAACAGATTTTGTAATTCCAGGTGCTGACGCTGTGAGCGTCCCGTCGAGGTCAAATAAGGCGTACTTGATTTTCATTGGTTCAGTAACAAACTCCTTTACAGTAATTTTACAGCATAATTTCTTTTTCAAGTGCAAAAGACCACAGAATTTTTGCGCCAACTTCCATTTTCAGCATATTGCCCAGTGCTTCTCCGTAGTAGTCGAGTTGGATCCTGTATCTTTTTGTGAGCTCTTCAGGGGTTTTCACATGATCAGTCTTGTAATCCACGATAACTATCTTACCATCCTCGATAAAGAAGGCGTCAATTATTCCCTGGATCAGAACAGTTTCATCGGCAGGGTACTCCTTACTCACTCTGTCTGCATCTATGCCCATTACGAATGGCTGCTCCCTTCGAAGAAGGCCAAGCGCATCCGCTGCCGCCATCCTGGCTGCAAGAGCGGAATGAAGGAAGGGAAGTATGACAGATGACTTAAGCTCTGCAGCTTCTTCATCGGTAAACTGCCCGGCATCATGCTGCCTGCCCCGCCACTCCTTAAACTGTTCCGCGCTCACAGTGCCCGGATCAGGGAACTCCTTATAATCGAATATTTCCATGCAGCGATGAATGACAGTACCTCTTGATGCGCCCGATATCTTACCTGTGCTGCCCGTATTACCTGTCTGATCTGCACTGCCTCCCCTGCTGCCATTCCGGGCATCCTCATAAATATTCAGTCCGTCAGATGCCGCAGCAGCAGCTCCGTCCTCATCCCAGAGAGCCGCATCATATTTCTTCTTGATTTCAGTGACAGTTGTCTTTGTGATAAGTCCTTTTAAGTTCTCATGAGGATAGCGCCAGCTGAAACGCCTCTCCAGATCCCCCGCAAGCCTGCTGTCAGGGAGTGCCCTTATACCGTCACTCATGACTTTCTGCTCTATGGTACCGAGTGTCATTTTCCTGTTGAGAAGTCCGTCCTGATCAACTGCCATTGATATTTCAAGATCATCTGCGCTGACTGATCGTATCAGAACAGGAATGGCCTCTTTCAGCTCCCCGTTCATCATAAGAGCGTTCATGACCAGATTATAATAATTCCTTGACGATTCTATCATTGACACAGGAAGCCTGCCTGTCGGAGCGGCACCTGCCGCGGCCATGACGCGCATCTCTCTTCTGCTCTGAGTTGCCTCATAATCTTTGCTGTAACCTGTCATGATGAGCTTCTCTTTGGCCCTCGTCATCGCGACGTACAGTACACGGAGTTCTTCGCCTATGCTGTCCCTGCGTATCATCTCAGAAATCACCGCTTTGCGGAATGTCCCGCTTCTGACGCGATTCTTAGTATCGCACCAGTCGATCCCGATACCTCTTTCGTTATCACAGAGTATGGGTGCTGTCGTATCCCGCATATTCATTTGTTTTGACAGGCCCGAAACAAAGCAGACCGGAAATTCCAGTCCCTTGCTCTTGTGGATCGTCATGATGCGCACCACGTCGGCATTTTCATCGAGCGTGTTGGCTTCGCCCATGTCAACATCGCGCTGGTGCATCTCGTCGATATACCTGAGGAAATGAAAGAGGCTGGTGTATTTTGTCTTCTCAAAATCCGAAGCTATCGACATGAAAAGCCGCAGATTTGCGCCCCTCTGAGTTCCTGCAGGCATGGCATGAATGTAATCCTCATACCCTGTCTTCGTAAAAACTTCCTCAAGCAGCTCGCGTATACTGAGATAAGACAGTCTGTCACGCCAGGTCGCGATCATTTCCATAAATTTTGCGCACTTGTCACGCAGTGCCTGGTCTGCGTCTGATGCGCAGGCTGCCAGTGCCTCGTAGAGATCAGTATCCTTATTCTCAGAACGGACAAAGGCGATCTCGTCCTCATTAAATCCTCCGAAATACCCTCTCATCACGCCGTACAGCGGTATGTCCTGTCTCGGATTATCGAGCACACGCAGGAACTGCAGCACAGTCCTTATCTCATCTGCCGCAAAATACCCCGTCCTCGATGTGACATAACAGGGTATTCCCTCGCGCTCGAAGACCTCGCGGAATTCGTCATCCCAGCCGTTCAGGGCTCTCAGAAGGATCACAATATCTCCGAATTTCACACGCCGCAGTTCACCGCTTTCCGGATCAGTCACATACTCTTCACTGACCATGCTGTGGATCCGCTGTGCTATCGCCAGAGCTTCGCACCTGCGGCTTCCGAGCTCTTTAGGAGAAAGCGGAGCTTCCTCATTATCATTCTTACCGCTGTCTTCGCCTTCGGCATCTGCCTCGTTGTCTGAAAGCAGTCCCTGTCTGCTTACAGACTTTTCATCTTCCGGCGTTTCTTTTTCTGCTCCGTCTATTATGAGCAGCTCAGCCCTGAACTTATCATCCTTCCACGGTTTGGGATCCGCATCTTCGAAATCATCTTTGCTGTCACCCGGGTAAGCCGCCGCTCCATGCTTAAGGAATACATTCTCATTGTAATCGACTCCGCCTATCTCCCGGCGGCAGATTCTTGCGAATATTGAATTCACCGCATCGAGAACAGTCCTGCGGCTCCTGAAATTTCTGTCGAGATCCACGCGGGCTCGATGCTCATCGTCTTCTTTGTACTCAGTATATTTGTTCATGAATATTTCAGGCCTTGCGAGCCTGAATTTATATATGCTCTGCTTGACGTCACCTACCATGAAACGGTCATAGTTCCCGTTTTCTTCGCCGGATATCATACTGAGCATCAGTTCCTGCACGTCATTGCTGTCCTGATACTCATCAATAAGGACTTCTTTGAAATAATCCTGGTATGACAGAGCTGCCTTGCTGGGTCTGACCGATCCGTTATCTCCGCGGTCGCAGAGTATCATCAGCGCCATGTGTTCGAGATCGTTGAAATCTATGACGCTGTCGTCCTTCTTGGCCGCAGAGAAGTCATCGGCGAATTCCTGTGTCAGCCTTATGAGCTCACCCAGAGGTCCTCTGGCATCGCACATCTTCTTCACTATGATCCCGGGGGATTCCGCAAAGAAGGCAGCGTTCAGAGATTTCAGCTTACCCTTTATATCATCTCTCTCGCCCTTGACCGCATCCTTCATTTCAGGATCGATGTCGGAATACTTCTTGCCACGCGTTGACGGTATTTTATCCCATTCTGAACAGCAGCAAATGGAAATGCTGCTCCAGAGAGCTTTCCAGACCGATGTTCCAGTGGCCGTCACCGCAGCCGCGGCCGCTCTTACAGGTGCAAAACGCACCTTGCTCTCATTCTCAAGGAAGTCCGCGTATGGGTATGGTCCTCCGCTCTCCTGGCTGAGTTTCACAAGCTCTGAATATTCGTCCTCGTATTCTCCTATCGTCTCTGCCACCTGAAGCAGAAAATCACGCACCCAGTTCTTCATAAATAACTCATCTTCCGATGCGCAGTCGTAGTCAGTCATTCTCTGTGCCAGCCATTCATCGGGCCACGGGTGGCTCATGGCATTTTTATACAGCGTAAGGATCCTGTCATTGAGATCGCTGTCGTTCATTCCCGGACAGAAATACTCGATACATTGATGGAATTCTTCCGTTCCCTTCTTATGCTCTTCCTCGAGCATTTTGTCGAGTTCCTCGCCGGCACGCATCTTGGTCTCCATCTCATCCATCTGTCTGAATCCCGGGTCGAGGCCTATATCATTGAAATTGTTGCGAAGCAGAAAGGTGCAGAAACTGTCGATCGTTGTTATCTGAGCATTATGAACAAGCGTCGCCTGGCGCTGCAGATGACGATTCTCCGGATCGCGCTCAAGTCTCTTTTCTATAGCCGCCGCAATCTTCTCTCTCATCTGCGCAGCAGCAGCCTTTGTAAAAGTCACTACAAGAAGACGATCCACATCAAAGGGTTCATCCCCATCAGTGATCATCTTTACTATCCTTTCGACGAGGACGGCCGTCTTACCGCTGCCCGCCGCCGCCGAAACCAGTATGTTCCTGTTTCTCAGGTCGATTACCTTCTGCTGACTGTCAGTAAATCTCATAGCGCCCATATCAGTCTTTCTTCCCACCTTTTGTTCTGCTGCCCGGTATCCTCAGATCAAGACCGCAGGCATTCCTGTAAGGGCAATACCTGCACGCGTCATCATTTCCGTCCCTGAACGGCTCTGTCTCTATCCTTCCGTCCAGAATTCCGCGCCCCATTTCCTTCATCTTTCCGTATGCATTGTCGCGAATTCCGTCAAAACTCTCGCTCGTGTACAGTCTTGCCGATGCCGAAACTGTTCCGTCCTTTTTATACGAAACAGGAATCACTTCCGAACTCCCGCTTCCGGCCGTGGTATCCAGCAGAGAAATCACAGTCCCATCATTCATCAGCATTCCGGTAGGTCTCAGCATCCTGCGTCTCTCATCCTCAATATCTTCCACTCCGGATGTGACTCTGGCCGTCTCTTCTATGAGCGGATCCTGGAGCCTGCAATAGAACATCGCAGCAGGCACTACCCCCCTGCCCGGCTCATGTTTTGCCATATTTTCCATGAACTCTGTCATATAAACCACGAGCTGCAACTGCCTGCCCTCGTTGATCTTATCCAGGGAGAGATCCCTGTTTCCGGATTTATAATCTATGATCTTTACATAGGTGGCGTTTTCACCCCTGCAGACATCCACCCGGTCAATTCTTCCCCTGAGGAACATAGCCCTTCCGCCGCTCCCCTCATCAAGAAAGATCTTTACTCCGTCTATGGATTCAGGCTCAGTCGTCCCGAAAGGAAGCTCGAAGGCATACGGCTCGAAGCTGCTGCTCCGCTCCTGATACTGCAGTGTGTCGACGGTCCTTGCGAGGACCCTCTTCATTCTGGCAAGAAGATATGTGCTCCGCGCCGTCGAGTGCAGGATGCGGTCGCCATAGATCTCGGCTCCCTCATCAAGAATATGCGAAGATATCGCTTCTCCCTGTTCTCTGCTGAAGCTCTTCCACGTAAGCCCTTCTTTGATCAGTTCCCTTGAAAACATGTTCAGTGCGTCATGCAGTACAATGCCAGTATCAGCCGGGCTCAGGACAAAGCTGTCCCTCTCGCGGAGCCTGAGTCCATACTGCAGGTACTGTCTCGCATAGCAGTCAGCACATTGCTCAAGTCTGCTGACCGAGCCACTGACCGTATTGCCATAGAGTTTTTCTGCAGCGCTCTTTGAAAGCCGCCTTGGTGTATAATTCATGAACGCGGCGTCCTTAAGCTTCATCATCTGATCCCTGAGCCCGCTTCCGGGCGCCGTATCGCAGCATACGCCGTAAACAGTCAGGAATCCGCGCTTCTCAGAGAGCTTATCTGCCCCGTCATAATACCCGTCCGCATACCGGCGCAGAGAGTCCGCCACGAAAGCTACACTGTCCTCAGGGAAAACAAGTTGTTCCTCCACTGCCCGGCGCTCCGGTGCCTCCACCCTTCCGTCAGACAGACTCCCCGGGAAGAGCTTCTCCAGCATCGCTATCAGGTATGAAGGTCTCATGCTCCTTCCGTCAGATGCAACATCAGCGTATGAAACGCACAGCATATTATCAGGTTTTGTCAGGTTCAGATAAAGATAGAGCCTCTGGATATACATTTGTTTTCTCGGTGCCGGAGCCAGCTCCACTCCTGCGCCCTCAAGGAACTCCCTGTCAGGGTCCGAAATTATTCCGCCCTTGCCTGCGCCAGCCGGAATGTTACCATCGTCAGCGCCGAGAACAAAGAGCACTTTGACCTGTGTGAGCCTTGATCTCTCGAGATCTCCCACGAGGACATGATCTGCCTGCTGCGGCAGCGTTCCAAGATTTATCTCGGCAAAACCAGCTTCAAGAAGCTCAAGATAATCCTTTGACGAAATCGGTTCGTCGCCCAGAAGGTCACTTATTTCACGCAGGAGTTCATCAACGCTCTGCCATATCTGAGTGTACTCATCCGCTCTGACAAGATCCCCGGCAGCGCGGAACTCCTCAGCCTTTTCATCCATTTTCTCCTGTGCGCGCTGCTGCGTAAGAAAATTCCTGAGGCGCTCTGTTCTCTTACCGGCGCTCTCACCATTTTCCGCATTCTCATAAAGCGGGGCAAAACTATCCACAAGTGTCTTTCTCACAGGCTCAAGCTGCGCGTTGAACGCCGTCTCCCACTTCTTCCTGCCGGCAATTCCTCGCGCCAGACAATAGTTCTCAAGGAGATCAGTCTCGTCTGCAGTGATGTCTGCCAGTCCGCACCTGAGATAATGGAAAACAGATTCGTACGACCAGTTGTCAGACCTTATCTTCTCAGCGCCCCTTATTGCCTCTATCAGCGGGTTGTGCATCACCTTCTTAGTGACATCGACATATACCGGTATCCCATAGCGCGCACAGTATTTACGCACCGGATCCTCATAAGAAGCCATGTCACCGGTGACCACGGCAAAATCTCTGTAACAGAAGCCGCGCTGCCTTATAATGTCGCTTATCATTATGCACATCTGGCGGACTTCCTCCGCGATGGAAGAAGCCTCATAAATGCGGAACGCGCAGTGATTTTCTGCATCACATAATTTATCCGTGAATGGAACTACAGGATATCTGAAAAGGTTCTTCTCGAGATGTGAAAGAGGGGCAGTCGCTGAGAATCTCACAGGCACGCAGGACGCCTTCATGCTGCGATCCATGCCGATGTATTCATCTGCATCGTGCTGTACGCCGAGATCCGCAGCAAGGGAGGAAAGATCTCTGACTGTCTTTCTTGTCAGATAGAACAGGTCTTCCGGTGCACCGGCTGATGAGGAAGTCAGGATCTCATCCGGAGTTATCCCGCCATCCGAAGACAGGGTGAGACTTATTATCACCTCCGGTGCATATTTCATGATCTGAGCTACAACGCGGTTCTGAACAGGCGTGAAACCTGTAAATCCATCGAAAACAAATACTGACCCTGCTGCAAAGGCAGAGCGTGACACTGCTTCGGCCACAAGATCGAGCGTCTCTTCTGTTGTGACAAAGCGCTCATGTTCATAATCAAGAAATGCTCTGTAGATTGTCCTGAGATCCTTGAGGCGCGCCACCAGTGCGCCCCTGCGGCCGTCTTTTTCCGCATAATCTATAAGCTGATTCATGTCTTCCGGTGTTATACCGTATTGCATAAATTCCGAGATGGCCGATTTTACTTCAGAAATATATCCTTCACGTTTGAGATTGCCGCCTATTACCGGCAGACTGCCGGCTATCTTTCCGGCAAGTTTTCTGATAATCAGGCTCTTGCCCACATCGCCGAGTGCCCTGACCTGCGCCGTGCCCGCCTCTTCGAATATGCGGTGTGATAACCTGCCAAAGCTCAGCACATCTATATTCAGGATCCCACGTGAAGGATGTGCCATAACGATATCCTTCTGCGTCTGCATCGTATACTGTTCGGGAACAATAAAGACATAATTTGCAGCCTTCACCTTGCCCGCCTGGCTTTCCGGTCCGGCAGCTCCGCTTTCATCATTGTCACCGGTCTCATGCATCCCGAACTGGGCGCGCAGTGATTCCGTCGCTCTGTCAATGATCTCTTTATGCAGTTCAGTGCTCTTTCCTGCGCCCGAGGCTCCGAAAACAAATCTATAGCTCATACACTCCACCAATTAAAAAACAGCGAAAGGAAACATGTTCCTCCCGCTGCATTATCACATCATATGGGATTTCAGACAAGAACAGAAATCAATTATTGTTATCTTTGGCCTTCTTTTCGTCTTCTTCCTCTTCAGAAAGACTCTCACCCTGTGCAATCTGGAAATCCACACCGGTGTCATTTGGTGTTTCCTCAGCAAAATTGTAATCCTTGCCCGGAAGTATTGCATTGAGAATAATACCTGCAAACGAACCTACTGCAAGTCCTGAGAAGCTTATTGTAGTTGCTCCTACAGTAAATCCTACTGAACCTGCCGAACTGTAATTGATGCCGATCGAAAGAACAAGGATAAGTGCTGCGACTATAACATTGCGGCTCTTTGAAAAATCCACCTTTGTCTCTACGATATTGCGGACACCGACTGCTGAAATCATTCCGTAGAGCACCAGTGAAATTCCTCCTATCGTTGCTGCCGGCATAACTTCGATTATTGCTGCGAACTTGGGGCAGAATGAAAGGATAACAGCGAATACAGCTGCAAGTCTTATGACCCTTGGGTCATATACTCTTGTGAGCGTAAGGACACCTGTATTTTCTCCGTATGTTGTGTTGGCCGGAGCTCCGAAGAGTGACGCCACTGTTGTAGCAAGTCCGTCGCCTGTGAGTGTTCTGTGAAGGCCCGGATCCTGTATGAAGTTCTGGCCTACAGTTGAAGATATGGCTGAGATATCACCGATGTGTTCCATCATGGTCGCAAATGAAATGGGAACGATCATGATGACTGATGAAATAAGGAGTGATGTATTTACATTGCCGTTTGTCCAGATTCCGAATACTGTGCGATCCCACTGAACAGGAAGGCCTATCCATGCAGCTTCTCTTACTGCTGTGAAATCAATGAGCCCTGCAAATGCTGCCACAAGATATGATGAAACAACACCGAGGATGATAGGAATTACCTTGATCATTCCTTTACCCCAGATATTACAAATTATGATCACCGCTATGGCTACAAGTGCTACCCACCAGTTAGTCGCGCAGTTATCTACAGCAGACTGTGACAGATTAAGACCTATTGCAATTATGATAGGACCGGTCACTATAGGCGGGAAATACTTCATTACTTTTCTTGCACCGAATGCCTTGAAAAGGCCGGCAAGTACAAGGTACATGAGACCGGCAACAGCGACACCGAAGCAAGCATACGGCAGAAGTTCTTTCTCCCCGTCAGGTGCTATAGCCGCGTATCCTGCTATGAACGCAAATGATGATCCAAGAAAAGCCGGAACTTTTTTCTTTGTTATGGCATGGAACATAAGTGTTCCGATACCGGCAAAGAGCAATGTTGTTGAAACACTTAGTCCTGTCAGTACAGGTACAAGTACTGTAGCCCCGAACATTGCAAACATGTGCTGCAGACCAAGCAGCATCATTTTAGGAGCACCAAGCGCCCTCGCATCGTAAATAGGTTGTTCACCGATCTTGCTTTTTTTGACAGATGACATCTTCTCCCTCTCTTTCTGTGTCCTCCCGGACACCCCGTAATATTCTACCGATAGCTTTTATCAACGTCAAGGAATTTTGACTCAAAAAAACACCGGTGCAGGTATCTCACCCACGCCGGTGTGCTTTCTATGATTTACTGTCATCAAAGAATTCATCTACATTATCTGATTTTTCTTCCGCATTACTGTTTACTGTCGTATATGTTTTTTCTTTATCATTTACTATGTCTCTGACTTTTCCGGCTGATTCAACCACTGCATCCTTGAACTGAACAGCCGTGTCACCGACCACTTTAAGGATATCTTCTCCTTTGGGGCCGATCGTTTCCTTCACCTTGGGAACCACTTCAGTCCTGACTTTATCTGCAGCACTGGTCGCTGTCTCTTTGAGAGTAGTATATGCCCTCTCAGCAAATGCAGCAGCATCGCTCACATAATCTTCATCAGCTCCGCTGTCGACGTCAGGATCAGTAAAACCTTTGCTGTTCTCATCTTCACGGCTGTCATCGTCATCTGATGAATCGTCAGTTTCTTCACAAGCTTCGTCTGGATCCTCATCAGCAGGTGACTTATCACCGGTGTCAGCATCGGAATCACATACTGATTCTTTGGAACTGCTCTTCAGATAACCGTATACACCGGCAGCTGCAACTGTAAATACAGCTAGGCCAAATAGTGTCTTGCCAAATTTGCTCATGTATGTTTCCTCCTGATAATTCTTATCATTTATGAAATTCTACCTCAATTCACAGCATAAATAAAGAAACATATGCATATTTTATCACCTGTAAAGCAGTTTAAGGCTTGAAAGCGCCAAAATCCCGTGATATAGTAATTTTTAAGACCAATTTGGTCAACGGAGCCTCGACTGATGAACGAAAAGTTCTATGATCTCAAAAAAGAAAAACAGGATCGCATGATAAACGGTGCTTTGAAGGTATTTGCCCTCAATGGCTATAAGCATGCGAGCACAGACGATATTATCGTTGAGGCCAGAATCAGCAAAGGTCTTCTTTTCCATTATTTTGAAAGCAAGATCGGTCTCTATGAGTTCCTTTTTGACTACGCGTCCCGTTTTGCCGTAGTCCAGCTCAAATCAGGCGTCAGAAAAGACGAGAAGGACTATTTTGAAATACAGAGCCAGATAGCATCTGCCGAAGCCGACCTGGAAGGTCAGTATCCTTATATCACAATGTTCCTTGACTCCGTGGCCCGCGAAACAAGTGAGGAAGCTCTGTCATCAATTTCTTCCTCGCGGTCAATGGTCGACGAGTGCTATTCCGCGCTGCTCAGTCAGGCTGATCTCTCAGCGTTTGCATCTACAGACGATTCCGATAAAATGAGTCAGATTATTTCTTACACAAAACAGGGGCTTCTCAGGGCTCATCTTGAAGACGAAGCCTTTGACCCCAAAGATCTTCTCTCCGAGATCAACAACGTTCTGCATTTTCTGAAAAGCCTCACAATCTCCAGGTAAACCCTTGAACAGTCATTCAATCTCAGTATTGAAAGTTCTATTTCTTCATTCTGTAAGCGCTGTCCGCAGGATAACCGCCTTTCAGCTTCTGCATCCCGCGCTGTATTGCGTCCTTTGAATTCTTCCAGTCTTTATCCGCGTTCTGATAATCGAATTTTTCTATCATCCAGTCAACGTCATCTGTCATTCTGGCAAGATTATCGTGCATCAGTTTGAATATACTATCGTAAAAATCCTGTCTCTGGCTGTCATCAAGTTCCGTTTTTGCAGCTTCGCAGAGATCCCCGAAATGTGGCAGGCAGAAACCTTTTCCGTTTATTACCTTATTTCTGAACTCTTCATCCTTCTGCCAGAGATAAAAGAATGTCTCTATATAACGCTTCTTCGTGTCTGCAATCTGTCTGCAGACAAAACAAGTGCCTTCCCTGGCCTCTACCCAGGCTGCGACTGAATCGGTCTTCCCTGATGTCTCGTAGCTCTGCGCCGTATCAGGAGTCACAGCTGTTTCAGGCTTTCTGAATCTCGCAAATATGGAAGGAGAAGCTTTGCCCGCCGGCTTTCCGGTGTTCTTATGTTTTGCCGTTTCCGCATCGAGCTCCGCACTTATCTTTCTTAAGTGTGTCGACAGGATCCACGCACTTCCAAGCGCATTGCCATAGTCGAACATCTGCTTGAAATGACGCCTGCAGAAGCCCTCTTCGTCAGTCATCGCGCGGATATCTTTCTCCATATATGAGGAGCTGTTCCCGAGCGTGAAATCCATGGCATCCTGCTCGATCTTCCGCTCAGCCCAGCAGAGCGGGCACTCATCACCGGCGTTTACCGCATCATTCAGAGGTATTGTGTACAGCTTTTCCTTCATATGAGCCACCCCGACAAACAGCCAGAAACATGAAAGCCCTGCAAGAGCGCATTCAGTGCGATACTTGCAAGGCAATAAACTCCATAACTTATTATCAATTCTTCGGCATTACGAATGAACTCTTAAGTCCAACAGTGCGATTGAAAACAGGTTTTCCCTCAGCGGAATCCTTGCAGTCAACGCAGAAGAATCCGTTGCGCACGAACTGAAAACGGTCAAAAGCTACAGCTCCCTTAAGTTCCGGCTCCACATACGCATCGCATACTGTAAGTGAATTCGGATTCAGGTTAAGTGAACCGTCCTCATTATAGATTCCCTTTTCTTCATCGATAATATTCTCGTAGAGTCTTACCTGCGCCGGTACAGCCGTGGAAGCCTCCACCCAGTGAATAGTGCCCTTTACCTTGCGGCCATCAGGGCTGTCTCCGCCTCTTGTCTCTGGATCATATGTTGCATGTACTACAGTCACATTGCCGTCAGCATCTTTCTCATAGCCGGTGCATGTCACATAATATGCATTCATGAGACGCACTTCGTTGCCTGGGAACAGCCTGAAGTACTTCCTGGGCTGGACCTCAAAGAAATCCCCGCGCTCGATCCAGAGTTCTCTTCCAAACGGGATCTGACGCGTTCCGAGTTCAGGATTTTCTTTATTGTTCTCAATAGTAAGCTGCTCTGTCTGTCCTTCCGGATAGTTATCTATTACAAGCTTTATGGGATCAAGGACCGCCATCATGCGCTTGCATCCCGGCTTAAGATCCTCGCGGATGCAGTACTCAAGCATCGCATAATCAGACGACGACTGCGCCTTGGAGATTCCTGAAAGCTCGACGAACTTTCTTATCGACTGCGGTGTAAAGCCGCGGCGGCGAAGACCGCTTATAGACACAAGCCTCGGATCATCCCAGCCATCTACTATGCCCTGCTCGACAAGCCTCTTTATATAGCGCTTGCCCGTAACAATATTAGTGAGATACATCTTGGCGAACTCGATCTGGCGGGGGGGATTCTCAAACTCCGCTTCCTTTACTACCCAGTCATACAAAGGACGATGATCCTCGAATTCCAATGTACACAGAGAATGTGTGATACCTTCGATGCCATCCTCAATCGGATGTGCAAAATCATACATCGGATAGATGCACCACTTATCACCTGTTCTCTGATGGCTCATGTGTGCAACTCTGTATATTATCGGATCGCGCATATTAATGTTAGGGCTGGCCATGTCGATCTTCGCGCGGAGCGTTATCTCGCCATCCGCAAACTCCCCGTTCTTCATTCTCTCGAAAAGATCAAGATTCTCCTCGGCAGAACGATCCCTGTTCGGGTCATCTCTCCCGGGCTCTGTGAGCGATCCGCGGTATTCTTTCATCTCCTCTGCTGTAAGCTCAGACACATATGCCTTGCCTTTTCTGATGAGTTTTACTGCTATCTCATACATCTGGTCGAAATAATCTGATGCAAAGAAAAGCCTGTCTTCCCAGTCAGCTCCAAGCCACTTCACGTCTCTCTTGATGGACTCAACGAACTCACTTTTCTCCTTGGTCGGATTTGTGTCATCGAACCTGAGGTTGAATTTTCCACCGTATTCCTGCGCGATCCCATAGCTCAGCAGAATTGCCTTCGCGTGACCAATATGCAGATATCCATTCGGCTCCGGAGGAAAACGCGTATGTACATGGTCGTACACACCATCCTTCAGATCCTTGTCTATTGCCTGTTCAATAAAATTCCTGCTCTCTTTAACTTCCGCAACTGTCTCACTGCCGTCTTCGCGGCGGTCTTTTTCCTCACTCATAATCTTGCTCTCTGATCCTCAAATTTTTATGTCAAAACAAATGTCTTTATCAGTTCTGTGCATCCGTTGAATAGTTCGGTGCTTCCTTTGTGATCTGTATGTCATGCGGATGTGATTCGCGCAGTGCCGCGCTTGTGATCTTGACAAAGCGGCCGTTCTCACGAAGTTCCTTGAGGTCTCCGGCACCGCAATACCCCATTCCTGAGCGGATTCCTCCTATAAGCTGGAAAACTGTATCCTCAACTGTCCCCTTGTATGCCACACGTCCTTCGACACCTTCCGGAACAAGCTTCCTGGCATTCTCCTGGAAGTACCTGTCCTTGGATCCGTTCTCCATTGCCGCGATCGAACCCATGCCGCGATAGACCTTATATTTTCTTCCCTGATATAATTCGAAAGCACCGGGTGCTTCATCACAGCCTGCAAATATTGATCCCATCATACATACGCTGCCGCCTGCTGCCAGAGCCTTTGTCATATCTCCGGAATACTTGATGCCTCCGTCGGCGATTATCGGAATGTCATATTTCATAGCCGCTTCATATGCATTCATAACTGCTGTTACCTGAGGGACGCCGATACCGGCGACCACACGTGTCGTGCATATCGATCCCGGGCCTATGCCGACCTTTACAGCATCAGCTCCCGCCTTGATGAGAGCCTCTGTCCCTTCAAAAGTAGCTACATTACCTGCTATTACATCAAGATCAGGGAACTTATCCTTTATCACTCTCACACAATGAAGGACATTCTCAGAATGACCATGCGCTGAGTCAAGGACAATGACATCTACCTTCGCATCTACCAGTGCCCTGACTCTGTCCAGGACATTGGCAGTTATGCCGACACCTGCACCGCAGAGCAGTCTTCCCTGGCCATCCTTTGCAGCCAGCGGGTACTTTATTGTTTTCTCAATATCCTTGATCGTGATAAGACCGACGAGGTTATAGTCATCATCTACAAGCGGAAGCTTCTCCTTCTTGGACTTTGCAAGGATCTTCTTGGCTTCATCCAGAGTGATGCCTTTTTTTGCAGTGATCAGATTCTCTGATGTCATGCAGTCGCGGATCTTCTGTGTGAAATCCTCCTCAAACTTAAGATCACGGTTAGTGATAATACCTACAAGTTTTTTTCCTTCAGTGATCGGAACGCCTGAAATGCGGAACTTCTGCATAAGGGCTTCAGCATCCCCGAGAGTGTGCTCCGGCGACAGTGAAAACGGATCCGTTATGACGCCGTTCTCAGAACGCTTGACCTTGTCGACTTCCTCAGCCTGCTGGTCAATTGTCATATTCTTGTGTATTATTCCGATACCGCCCTGACGCGCCATAGCGATCGCCATGCGTGATTCCGTCACGGTGTCCATGCCTGCACTCATCATCGGTATGTTGAGTCTGACCTTCTTAGTAAGATTTGTGGTTATGTCGACCTCATTTGGTACGACCTGTGAATACGACGGAACGAGCAGTACGTCGTCAAATGTAATACCTTCTCCGATAATCTTTGCCATTTTCTCCTCCAATTCTTCTACAGGCAACGTCTGAATGTGCCTTATAAAAAATGGGATATGCTTTGATAATTAAGGCATATCCCTTGTTTCCGTAACGAGCGTCAGTCACGGTAGACCTTGTGGGGCTCGGCCTGACGCATTGCATTTACCAGATCTTCCGTTGCCTCTATCATTACCTTGCAGTCAGAGAAGAACATCACGTATCTGTCATCCGGATCATTAATGACTCCGGATGTGTAATCTATCGTCTTCAGATCTTTATGATTATAATTATCGAGATGGATCGATTGTATCGGGGCTGCTATTTCCATCTTCTCGAGATCATATTTTCCAAGACTCTTACGGTTTTCCTTATTGATTATCTTGGCGACCCTGAGTTCCTTCTCGACATAAGAATACTCAAATTCTATATTGACATTTCTGCCGACAAAAAAAGCGCCCACGCCGCAGGCCACTCCTATTACCAGTGCAATCAACGTACCTATTCCCCATGTACTTACCATACAAAGGAAAATGAATGCGACGCAAAGCATAATAAGAAACACCCGCAGGAATTTCATAAACGGGTTATCTTTTCTGGGAACTACTACTTCAAGACATCCGATATCCATCTTCGATCATGCTCCTTCTTAATGAGTTTTGGACTGAATTTAGTTTATGGTATTACGAATCTGATATCAATGCAAGTTGTTTCAGTAATTCTTATATCAGCTATAAGCGCGGCTTATAGCTTGTTTTGACTGGATTCTATTTGTCAGGGCCTTCCCAGAAATAATTGATAATGGCGACTGACGTTTCCATATGCTGCGATGTCGATACTATTCCTATCATGCCTGTAGTTTCTGTATAAAGCGGCATATCCTTGCTGTAAGGCGCATCGTTAAGGACAATTCCTACCGGCTCCGGGTCCTCCATCTTCGATGGATCAGGCAGCTTGAATGTCCCCACTTTTTCCGACGCCTCTGCTTCCTCCTGTGTTTCGCCCGTTATATCAGATGAATCTTCTTCGCTGCTCCCGCTGAGAGCCGAGTCCTGCTCGGCGTCCACCACTGCTTCATCAACGTAGTAGAAATACGGCTCATATTTTTCTATCTCTTCATCGCTCAGCACTGTCCTGAGATCCACAAAAGCTCCGATATTCGCGTAACTCACAAAATTGTAGGCATCGCAGGCCAGAACATCAAGATTTTTGGCCGAAATATATGTGACTATTCTCTCCTGCTGACCAATCTCAGCTGAGTCTGTCGCGCCTCCCGGAGTCAGATGTCCACTCATATCCAGCGAGATACTGTATTCATCGAGATCAACATCAGCTTTGTCTGCAATGTCCTCTACTATCGGATCCGTATTCAATAATGACGATTGTCCTTCAACGTTAAGCATTATCACGTTCGCCGCCTCAGGTTTTCTCGTCACTATACTGTAGACCACGCTTATAACAAGGATCAATGACAGGATTATTATTGCAACGGGCCACTTGTAGTATGACCAGAACCAGGAAACATGAGCCTTGACTCCCTTTCCCTTAAGACTCATTCGCTGTTCTCTTATTTCATCTCTGATTGACATTTGCTGCTCCGATCCAAATTTATTATTTTACAGATGTTATATAAATTCCCTTGTATCATTATAGCCGTACCCTGCTTCAAAACATATTAAAAAAGAATAAAGCGCAGGCAATCCGGGACCCGGACAGTCTGCGCCATCATATCATTAGTTACAAAGATACTTTTGACACCTGCATCATCATATTTGTGTAGTAACAAAAATATCGTAAATTGCACGTATTGCCGTCTCAAAATCTTTGTTTTCAACGCCGACAATGATATTCAGCTCGCTTGACCCCTGATCGATCATTCTTACGTTCACTCTTGCGTGTGCCAGTGCTGCGAATATTCTTCCCGCTGTACCTCGCATGGATTTCATTCCACGGCCCACTATGGCAATCAGTGCCAGATCTGCCTCAATATCGATGGTATCAGGGTCAGCCAATCTGTGTATTGCTGATACCACATGCTGCTCTTTATCAAGGAACTCGCTCTCATGAACTACAACAGTCATAGTATCTATGCCTGATGGCATATGTTCTATCGAGATCCCACTCTCCTCAAATGCCTGTAATACCTTGCGGCAGAAACCTATCTCAGAATTCATCAGTGCTTTGTTTATGATGACAGAACAGAAGTCCTTCTTGCCCGCGATCCCTGTTATGACGAACTTGGGTTTCTGGCATGTACTCTCAACTATCCATGTTCCATCATCATCAGGTCTGTTCGTATTTCTTATGTTGATTGGGATTCCTTCGTGTCTCACCGGGAAAATTGCTTCCTCGTGAAGGACCGAAGCTCCCATATATGAGAGCTCCCTGAGTTCCCTGTAAGTAATCGTATCAATGCTCTCAGGTTCTTCTACAACACGTGGATCAGCTACCATGAAACCCGACACATCTGTCCAGTTCTCATAAACATCAGCTCTGGCAGCGCGCGCCATTATCGACCCTGTGATATCAGATCCGCCGCGCGAAAATGTTTTGACTCTGCCGTCTGAGCCGCATCCATAGAATCCAGGAAGTACGGCATTTTTGGCATTCTTCAATCTGTCGCCGAGGACATCGTTCGTCTTCTCTGAATCCAGGACGCCGTTTTCATCAAAGAAGATCACTTCCCTGGCATCAATGAACTCAAATCCAAGATACCGTGCCATTATAAGGCTGTTAAGATATTCTCCTCTTGACGCTGCGTAATCCCTCTCCGGTTCAGTCGTCATCTTCACTCTGATCTTTTCAAATTCATCATCGAGCGAGAACGGCTTTCCTGTCGAAGGATCCTTTATTCCGAGTCCCTCTGCTATCTCTGTATACCTTGCTCTTATTTTTCCCAGGATATCGTCGATCTTTTCGCCTTTTTCCGCTATTTCATCCATTTTGTACAGCAGATCTGTGACCTTGGTATCCCCGTCAAAACGTCTTCCCGGAGCAGACGGCACCACAAATATTCTCGATTTATCAGCGCGGATTATACCTGCTGCTTTTCTGAACTGCTCGGCATCTGCAAGAGAACTGCCTCCAAACTTTACAACCTTTTTCATAACACCACTCCCGGTCTTCTGTGACATCACTTATCTGCCAGAACTCTTATGCTGTTTCTCACGGTCTTTAATGATGCGGCTTTGTCGGCAAAATCCTTCTCTGTGAGCTCTCCGGTTATGAACGTGAACTCCCCGGTGGCTGCATCGAGGACCTGCACGCTTGTTCCGAATGCCATTGCCACTGCAGCTCTTTCATCTATGTCGACGCGCACCATGAACTTTCCCTTCCTTTCAAAGAAGGGAGCGAGCTCTTCAACCTTGCTGCCATCCCAGTCAATAGGGATCCATTTTCCGATATTTCTCGCACAGTCCACGACATCAGCGACAACTGCGCTCGCCGTCGGATACCTGCCGGCACCCTGACCGTAGAACATAACATCATCAACCATGTTCCCATGAATGAGGATTCCGTTATAAACATCATTTACCATCGCGAGCGGGCTTTCTCTGCCCACTATGAACGGTGCAGTCATTACTGTGTATCTGCCGTCCTCTCCAAGCTCACAGATTCCAAGAAGCTTTATCACGCCACCCGCCAGACGCGCAGCTCTGAAATCTTCCTGTGTGATCTTTGCTATTCCTTCGCAGTATACATCTTCAAATTTTACTGTGCCGCCGCTGATGAGCGATGTCAATATAGCTATCTTGCGTCCTGTATCATAACCTTCTACATCAGCCTCAGGATTTCGTTCAGCGTAGCCTTTTGCCTGTGCTTCGCCAAGGGTCTCATCAAAATCTGCGCCCTCTGCATCCATCTTTGTGAGTATGTAATTAGTTGTCCCGTTAAGGATCCCGGTGACCTTTGTGATCTTTTCCTGTTCCAGACTTGTTACTATAGGCCGAAGGAGCGGAATACCTCCGCCGACACTGGCTTCGAACATATAGCTGCAGTTATGTTCTTTGGCAATGCTTATAAGTTCCGGCCCCTTTGCAGCCACCAGCTCCTTATTTGACGTACAGACGCTTATTCCTTTTTCCAAAGCCTTTCTTGAAAAAGTGTAAGCAGGTTCTTTACCGCCCATTGTTTCGCAGATGATCTTTATATCCGGATCGTTCAGAATAACATCATAGTCATGTACGACCTTGTCTCTGTATGGGCTTTCCGGAAATTCGCGAAGATCCAGAATGTATTTGACGTTGATGCCTTCCCTGACAGTTCCGTTTATTTTGTCACTGTTCCTGTCCAGCACCTCTACTACGCCGCTTCCGACAGTTCCGAACCCAAGTACTGCTGTCTGTATCATGGTTGTCTCCTCAGTTCTTTCTTTCGCATTCTGTTACCTTCATCTTCAAAACGCCATTGGTGCCTTCGATCCTGTCAAGCATGTTATTGATATTCTCTGTCTTCTCGAGGATCTGGATACTTATGCTGACAGATGCCACCCCGTTCAGCGGTATACTCTGATGTATTGTCAGAATGTTAGCTTTGCTTTCTGAAATGATCGCCAGCATATTGGCAAGAATACCCGGCTCGTCATTAATCTCACAAAGGACAGTCAGTGTCGTTCCCGCCGAGCTGTCATGAAACACCTCGACATCATCCGAATACTTATAATATGTGCTGCGGCTTATCCCGACCTTTGATACTGCTTCATTGACCGTTTTGGCAGTTCCTGAAGCAAGCAGTTTATTAACTTCCACTACCTTCTTCAATACTTCGGGTACAGCTCTTTTCCTGATCAGATAATATCCGTCATTCTTTGAATTCACCATTTTATCAATACCAGAGCGCTTTTTCAGCTTAATCACAGTTCGTCCACATAGTACGGACATTTGTGCGCCAACGGGGGATATATTAACACCCGTCACCAATCATTGCAAGCATTAAATGCAGATATGCTTTCTGCGCTTCGATGCCACGATCGCGAATATAATAAGACCTGCCGCGGAAACGATCGAAATCGCGACCCCATATCCGAATCCGTAAGGCACATAGACAAATTCAATACTGTGCATACCAGCCGGTACATCCACCGCCATCATTCCGTAATCTACACACTCAACATCTGTTTTGACACCATCGACATAAGCAGTAAAACCTTTGTCATAAGGGACAGAGAAGAAAACAAGGTTCTCTGAGTCAAGATCAGCTGTGGTCGCGGTAAATCCCTTTGATGAAAATTCGAATTCTGTGCATGAAGACTCAGCCCTTGCATCACATTCATCAAAGTACTCCTGATCGCTCATCTTCGTGGTGCGCGCGTCTGGATCGACCTCAAGAATATCTCTGTATTTTGTGGCCTGCTCAACTGTCAGGATGATATCGCGGACCAGCAGTCTGTCGGCATCCTCATCCTTATCCATGGCATCGTATTCGTCCTCGGTCACATAACTGTCAAACGTAAATCCCATAGGTATATAATGTTGGTTTTCATAAATATTGTGTCCATGTGTCTTCTCATTGTCGGAATCCATGATGAGGTCAAAACCCGGCAGACCGCCCTGTTCCGTATATGAATCAGAGTCCTTCACAAGGATATTTTCAATGTAATAACGCAGTGACAGTATTGATCTGATACCGACCCTGTTAAATGGCAAAGTGGATTCTACTGTGCGCACCATCCCTATCCCGTCAAAGATCTTGAACACTGAAGGATTAACGGTACTGCAGAAACAATGTATAGTCGGATATCCCCATACCATCTCATAGTTTGTATCAGTTCCGCCTGTTTCGACCCTTGCATATGTATCCTGATCCGGAAGCTCAGGTCTCGAGTCAAGCATCTGATAGCGCCACTTCACTCCTCCGGTGCGGGCAATGATCTTGTTTCCGCTGTAAAGAACTGCCATTGTGCAGAGCAGCGCACTGGCTATAACTATGGCAATTACAGGTTTTCCTGTCCGCCCCGATTCAATGCGTGCGGGCTCTTTTGCAGAGTCTTGCTGTGTGTCCGCATCTGCAACAGCTTTTTGTTTTCTCCCGGCATAAAAAACGATATATACAAGTCCCAGCACAGTCAGCGCCGTCACGGCAATCTGTGTCCATAGCTGCTGCATGTTCTCAGCTATACCGAACCACGTGACAGTGCCGTCTTCAGACACCGGAATACATGCGCAGACAAGGACCAGTACAAGTCCCGTCACACTGACGCCAAAACCTTTCCTGAGTCCAGGTTCGTTATCCTCTTCAAGAGCTCTGGCTGTCATCGCGGACATAAGAAGTATCGGCAGATAATACCAGCGCGCATAATACTCCGCATTCAGCGCAGAAAACAGAGAATTCAGGATCGGAACAAATGCCATGACCGCGAATATAATGAGTAACCGCTTTTTCCAGTCTTTCTTTCTGCTTTCAAGAGTGCAATAGGCCACAACACCAGTAAGTGCGAGACATGGCAGGTAGCAGGCGAGCGATCCGCTCTTTATGGAGTCCGTAGAGAACAATGTCCCTCGGGAGATCAGATCCGGTATCACAAAGAGGCTCTTCAGTATTGCAAGCGGGGTCGTCGGTTCTTTGTAACATACAGCATCATACCCACTCAGAAAATCATTGAGGCGCGTATTCCCCAGAATGCCTCCCAACACCTGAACAAGGTAAAAAGCCGAAACGCCCGCTCCTGCTATTACGCTCGCAAGCAGGGCCAGCATTTGTTTTGCCGTGGTCCTGAATCTGAAACGCAGAGTCAGTACACTGCCATCAGCCGATTTCTTCTCACCTGACCATACATAACGCACGATGTAATACAGTGCAAAGAACACCATTTCTCCGAAGAAGAAATAGTAATTAAGTACAGCCATAAATGCCGTCATCAGAGCAAAAGGTACATAGCGTTTCTTCTGGACCGCCCTGTCGAACATGAGGAGATACAGTGGGAAGAAAGCCGTCACTTCGTGGAAATGCTGAAAAACGATATTGCATGCCTGGAAACCGGAGAAAGCATATAACACAGCGCCTATGAACGCAGCTCTGTCTGTCTTTGTGTTAGTCCTTATCCACGCGAATGAAGTAGTCATCGCAAGACCGTATTTCGCCGCCATAAGGAACGGCATGAGATACGGAATCATATTCTCCGGGAACAGACAGCTGAACCAGAAGAAAGGGCTTCCCCACAGATAGAAGGCAAAACATCCTGTCATATTGCCCCCAAGGTCTATGTATGGATTCCAGAAGAAATATCCGTTCCTCACAGCGCGGTGCGCCAGAATATAAAACGGTACCTGCTGCACGTTGTAATCCCCATAATAAAAGAAAATCCCACCGTGCCAGATGATGTAGGGTATTACGCATATCACATACATCAGGAATCCCGTGAGAAAGATAATAAGATATTTGTTTATGTGTTTACCGGCAATTGTTTTTTTCATCTGCGCTTCCTGTTTTCCAGCCTTTACTAAATTGCTATTCAATGCTAAAATCACTTTTAGTGCTTTGTCGTGTTAAAGTGTAAAAGTTTTGACGCTTTATAGTTTAAAACACGACCCGCATTCAATCAACATATTATAACGGATGAGCATAATAAGAGGTATACCATTCATGAACAAGAAAATCCATACCGAATCTGTAGATCAGCTTTTTGACGCAATAATGAGTCTTAAGGACCGCGATGAATGCTATCGTTTCTTTGAGGATCTTTGTACTGTCAAGGAACTGCTCTCACTCTCACAGCGCCTCGAGGTCGCAGCAATGCTTCGTGAGAACAATACTTACCTTGAAATAGGTGAGAAGACCGGTGCTTCCACTGCTACAATAAGCCGTGTGAACCGTTCCCTCAGCTACGGAGAAGACGGCTATCAGCTTATATTCGATCGTCTTGGAATAGATTAATCAGGGCTTCCCATCATAGAAAGGCCTAAAAAAAAGGATCGGCGTGTTTACGCCGATCCTTTCGTTACTAATCGCTCAAAATTTTATTGCATAATCTTAATCCAATAAGTTCCCCGCTAATTCCCCATAAAGAAACTAACTAAAACTATATATGTAAGATAAGGCACGTCGGTTCTGATCTATTAGCAGCTGCTGTTATGTAACTGAGATCAGTCGACCTTTGTTACGTTGACAGCCTGGGGCCCCTTAGCGCCCTGGATTACGTCATACTCAACCTTCTGGCCTTCGTCAAGAGACTTGAAGCCATCCATGTTAAGTCCTGAATAGTGAACGAAAACATCGTTTCCTTCAGAATCAGAAATAAAGCCGTAGCCCTTCTGGTTGTTGAACCATTTAACTGTACCCTTGTTCATCGTGTTACCTCCAAATATGTAAAAAAAATGTGATTGTTCTGCTGCACATAAAGTACAGCAACATGAAAATATCATAATTATTACAAAAAGTAAAGCGATTTTTCGATTTATCTTATTTTTTGGCTATTACCTGCCATACCTGCCAGCTCATCAAGTGCAAGATTTCCTCCGAACAGATCAAGCGCACTGCCTACAGTCACATCGAGGTTCCCTGAAGCGGCTTTCTTTATTATTTCCATGTCTTCCAGTGAGTGCACACCTCCGGCATATGTCACAGGAAAACATGGCGCTCCGTCTGACATATATGATTCCAGCCAGTTCCCAAGTAGTGAAACAATGTCCTTCTCTATCCCATTCATTTTTCCTTCGACATCAGCGGCATGTATAAGGAATTCATCGCACTCTGTCGAGAGCTCATCGAGCGTTTCAGGGCAAATGACCATGTCAGTCAATTTCTGCCAGCGGTCTGTTACGACCACATACTGCCCATCCTCATGTCTGCGCCTGCAACTCAGGTCCAATACCAGATGATCTTTCCCGACCGCGCTCTGCATAGCATGAAGCCTTTGTTCATCAAGCCTTCCGTTTCTGAAGCAATACCCTGTAACGATGACATGTGACGCCCCGGCATCCAGGTATTCACCGGAATTCTCCGGATTCATTCCGCCGCCGATCTGCATCCCTCCCGGATATGCCCTGAGCGCACCGATAGCCTGTATTCTGTCAGCCTCATAGCGCAGAGCCTCGCTGTCTTTGGAATTCAGCAGGATAATATGCCCTCCGGCAAGACCTTTCTGTCTGTATATATCCGCATAATGTGATGCGTTTTCAAATGAGACAAAATTCTCACTGACTTTTTTCTTTCCATCACATATGCTGCCGCCAACTATTTGTTTAACATGTCCGTCATGAATATCAATACACGGTCTTATTCTCATAAAGCACCTTATTTACGCCGTCTCGATCATCACTCCGTCGCGGTAGGCCTGAAGGAGCTTTTCGAGATCCGCTATCCTCACCTTGAGTTCCGCCCCTGTGTCAGTGTCGGCTACAAGCTGTCTCTTCGCGTATGTTTCGATTATTATAGAATCACTGATGATATCAGTCTCATTTCGTATTGCAGCTTCCGTGGATTCGAAGAACTCATGCTGTACCAGCCTCATTCCATGTGAATTTGCCACAAGAGTGTATCCCGCAATGCCGGTTTTGGCGTGATAGGCCTTTGAAAAGCCTCCGTCTATAACAAGAAGTTTTCCGCCGCACTTTACCGGTGATTCGCCCTTCTTCTGCTCGACCGGAACATGTCCGTTAACAATATGGGAATGCTCTTTCCCTGCAAGTCCGAACTCGGCGAGTATACTGTCGACTATTTTCTCGTTGTTATACAGGCGGTAGTAGGCATTTTTTGTCTCAACATGCGTCGACTTATCTTCAACAAAATATCGTTCAAATGTCGTCATCCTGCTTTTGCCGTAGACAGGAGATTTCGCGCCGCACCATATGTACCATATAAGATCTTGGCCCTTCTTTCGAAGTGTTTTGTCACGGTGCTCCTGATAACCCTTGCGCGCATAATATTCAAGAGCATCATAAAGTGCCCGCCCTCTGTAATCTGTGCCGTCTATGTTGAACGATTCAAAACTTCCGTCCTCGCCCATAGGTACACATCCATGATACAGGAGATTAGAGTTAAAACATTTGTACATACTGCCATTCGTATAAAGGAAGCGTATGTGGTGCTGCAGTTTGTCAGCTCTCCTGAACGCAGTCACAAGCCTTTCCATGCAAAGCTGCTCTGAGTGGCTAAGAGCGTATGGATTCTCCGGATCCACAGTCGGGAAATCCGCATCTGAGAGCGGATACCACTTTTCACCTATCTTAACTTGTTTTGACTCAAAATCTATCTTGTCAAGAAGCAGGCGGTCGTCCATTTCAAACTCAGGATGCTCACGGATTATCTGTTCCTCGACCTTGAACTGCATTATTGTAATGGCCTTGTGCATCTTGCGGTCAAGCGCAAGATCGCGCGTGTCATAATCTTCATCATAAATAATATCAAATGTGTGGTTCGACACATCGTCAGGGTATGTGTCTGACGCGAATTTTGCAAGTGGAATGAGGTTAATGCCATAGCCTTCTTCCAGTGTGCTCAGGCGCCCATAGCGGGCAGCCATGCGGATAACGTTGCAGATACATGCTTCAGACCCTGCGGCAGCGCCCATCCAGACGATGTCGTGATTGCCCCACTGGATATCAACTGAATGATATTTGCATATCGCATCCATTATGATATGAGGACCTGGGCCTCTGTCATAAATATCCCCGACTATGTGAAGGTGATCGATCACAAGCCTCTGTATAAGTTCGCTGAGAGCTATGATGAAATCCTGTGCTCTGTCCAGCCTTATTATTGTATAGACGATCTCGTTATAATAAGCTTCTTTGTCTGAAACCTCAGCCTTCTCTGTTATGAGTTCTTCAATAACATAAGCAAAATCCGGAGGAAGTGCCTTCCTCACCTTTGATCTCGTGTACTTGCTGGCAACTCTTCTTGTTATAGCAACCAGTCTGAACAGCGTGATCTTGTACCAGTCGTTTATATCGTCTTCTGAGGCCTGGATGAGCTCCAGTTTCTCATTAGGATAATATATAAGTGTCGCGAGACTCTTCTTCTCACGATCGCTCAGAGTGTTCCCGAACTCATCATCTATCTTGCTGCGTATGGAACCTGAACAGTTCTTGATCACATGGAGGAACTGTTCATTCTCACCGTGTACATCAGTCAGGAAATGTTCTGTTCCCTTGGGCAGATTGAGAATAGCCTCAAGGTTTATTATCTCTGTGGATGCCGAAGCAATTGTAGGAAATTGTTTCGACAGGATCCTCAGGAGATTAAGTTCTGTATCAGTCATATTATGTCAGCCTCACCCGATTACATCCTGCATATCATAAAGTCCCGCAGGCTTGCCCGCAAGGAATTTTGCCGCAGAAAGTGCTCCCTTGGCGAAGATAGCACGACTGTATGCACGGTGTGAGAAAGTGACTGTCTCATCTGTTCCGGCGAAAATAACATCATGATCTCCGACTATAGTGCCACCCCTTACTGATGCTATCCCTATCTCTTTCACAGGTCTCTTCTCGCGTCTTTCCGATCTGTCATAGACATATTCATACCCGCCGCCCACAGCTTCATTGCAGGCATCAGCGAGAGCTATTGCTGTTCCGCTTGGTGCATCGAGCTTCTGGTTGTGATGTTTCTCTATGATTTCCATGTCAAAACCTGCTGCAGTAAGTGTCGGTGCCGCTTCCCTCAGTACCTTGAGGAGCACGTTTACACCAAGAGACATGTTTGATGACCTTAAGACCGCGACATCTTCAGACGCTTTCTTCAGGTGATCTGTCTGCTCATCTGAAAGTCCCGTTGTACACAGAACAACAGGAGTCTTTGTTTTGACGGAATAATCGATGAGGCAATCTGCCGCCTTCGCGTTCGAAAAGTCTATTATTACATCACCCTTTTCATATACTTCCTCAAGACTTCTGTAAATCGGGAAATCAGAGTACTTATCTCCAAATGCATCAACGCCCGCTACTATCTTTGTGTCAGCATCATCTGCCGCCATCTGCGCTATAACTCTGCCCATACGTCCGCATGCGCCGTGAAGAATTATTGTTACCATAGCTGCCTCCTTGACGGAGCGATTTTTGCGAAGTCCCGCGCCGGAAAATCCGCGCATGCGGTTTTCTGGCTGTGATTACAGGTTAGTAATACGATGGCTCCGTTCGTCGTATTACTAACCTGTCGCCTAGAAACGCCGCCTGCGGTAATCCTGCCACAGGCGGCGTTCATTGCCTCATTTTCAATTTATTTGATTATTCCCATGCTTATCATTTCCTGGCGAAGCCTGACAGCATTTCCTTCCGTCATTTCCGTTAGCGGAAGGCGTGGTGTTCCGGCTTCAAAGCCCATCATATCAACAGCTTTCTTGACCGGAATAGGATTGACTTCACAGAAGAGCAGTTCGAACAGGCTCTCCATCTTTCTCTGATCCGCAGCAGAACCTTTTACATCGCCTTCAAAAAACTTATAACACATATCGTGCATCATCTGAGGGGCAATATTTGCGACCACTGAGATAACTCCGAGACCGCCCATGGACATGATCGGAACTACCTGATCATCATTTCCTGAATACAGATCAATATTGCCATCTGTAAGGGACATAAGCTTCACGATCTGGCTTATATTCCCCGAAGCCTCTTTGATACCGGCCACATTAGCACAATCTTTTACGATCCTGGCCGCTGTCTCGGGAAGGATATTGCATCCTGTACGGCTTGGCACGTTGTACATGATATTCGGTATCTTTGTTGCGTCAGATATTGCTTTGTAATGCTGGTAGAGACCGTCCTGTGTTCCCTTGTTGTAGTAAGGAGCCACAAGGAGCAGAGCGTCAGCACCATCTTGCTCAGCTTCCTTTGAAAGCGCTATCGCTGTCTTTGTACAGTTTGAACCCGTACCGGCTATTACAGGCACTCTCTTTTTCGTGTGTTCGATGCAGAACTTTACGACTTCCATATGCTCGCGTTCTGTCATCGTCGCAGCCTCGCCTGTCGACCCGCAGACAACTATCGCATCTGTTCCGTTATCTATCTGGAAATCGATAAAATCTGCAAAAGCGTCATAATTAATCGTCTGATCCGCATCATTTCTGAACGGAGTTACAATTGCTACCGCTGATCCCCTGAATACTGCCATATCGTTCCTCCTCTGTGCATCAGAATTTCCTGAATTTCGTCGTTTCCACCTTTGTCACTTCATCAGCAAATGTGTATATCTCATCGTTCATCGTGATGCCTGTCATCACAATGTCTGTCTCTCCGCGTTTTATAACAAGGTCTCTCAGTTCGTCCACGGTACAGATATCATTGTCGACGACCGCAAGGATCTCATCGAGCACCAGCAGATCACATTCCATCGTATTGAGGATCTTTCTGGCAAAACAAATACCGCTCCTTATGCTCTCCGCATCCTGCTGCCTCTGTTCCGCAGTTCTCTGATCATAAGGAATATCATATCTCTCAAAACGGAATATCTTGAATTCAGGTTCCAGGCGCTTCAGGAATTCGGATTCCTCCACACCTTTGCCTTTCATGAATTCAATGACAATTACTCTCTCTCCCCTTGCTGCTCTCTGAAGTCCTATGCCGAGCGCTGCCGGGGTCTTGCCGTGTCCTTCTCCTGTATAAATGCTTATTCTTCCTTCTGACATATCCACCTCTGGACTTACCTGTATATCCGTTGCCCGGGTCATTCTTCTCTTTGCACTAATCTATCACCAAAACGTCTGAAAGTAAATTGAGTTCACAATGTCACATCTTCTCAGGCGCTGAAAATCCAAGCGCACCTGTTGAAGCTTCAAGAATGCCAAGTGTAAGAACAAGGAGTGCTATCCAGCCATTTCTCTTCTCTTCATTTTCCTCCGGCATGATCCTTGTTTCGTGATAAAAGCTGTTGAAGCAGTTGGAAAGCTCATAAATATAAGCGCAGAGTTTATGTGGCGCACATTCATCCCAGGCATTTCTCATTATTTCAGAGAAACGGGCAAGAGACATCTGAAGGTTCTTCTCCGCAGCGCTCTGTGCACCGCGTACTTCAAGTTCCTTAAGTGCTGCTTTATCTTTACCTGTCTGCTCCATATACTTGCCAAGTATGGATTTGATCCTGACCATCGTATAGAGGATGTATGGACCCGTATCACCTTCAAATGAGCAGAACTTCTCCATATCGAAGATGTAATCCTTTGATGCCTGGTTCGAGAGATCCCCGTATTTAAGAGCAGCCATGGCCACCTGTCTTGCCGTGGTCTCCGCCTCATCTGACGGAATATCAGGATTTGTCTTTATCTTTGCAAGCATTTCATCATTGATATCAGAAATGAGCGTCTCGAGACGCATAATACCGCCGTCACGTGTTTTGAAGGGTTTGCCGTCCTTGCCATTCACCGTGCCGAAACCTACGTGTCTCAGCTCTGTTTCCGGGCGGACAAGACCGCAGATATGCGCTGCGCGGAACACCTGTACAAAATGCAGTTCCTGGCGTTTATCAGTCACATAAAGGATCTCATCAGGATCGAACTTGTCCTCTCTGTCGAGGATCGTGGCGAGATCTGTGGTCGTATAGAGCGCAGCTCCGTCTGACTTGAGGATTATACAGGGAGGTATCTCCTTTGGATCGGAATCCTCGGCCACATCGACAACAAGTGCTCCGTTGCTCTCGTGGGCATGACCTTCAGCCTTCATCTTATCGACCATGCCGGGGATAATGTCATTTACCGATGCTTCCCCGTTCCACAGCTCAAAATCGACATCAAGATTTCTGTAATTCTTTTTGAGGTCCGCGACTGAGACATCAATTATCTTCTGCCACAGAGCATAGAAACCGCGTTTCTTCTCCTGCAGCAGATGAGTATTCTCCATTGCCTCTTTGTAATACTCTTCATCCTCTTTGGACTTCCTGGAAGCAGTGGGGTATATTTCCTCGAGGTCTGAAACCGTGAACGGCGCCTCTTCAGGGTATTCTCCGGTATAGTTATCATCAAAATACACCAGCTCAGGATAGCGATGCCTGAGCTCCGTTATCACAAGACCCATCTGAAGGCCCCAGTCACCGAGATGAATATCTCCAATGACCTTATCACCGCAGTAACGCCCCATGCGCTTCAGGGCTTCACCTATTACCGCTGAGCGAAGATGCCCCACGTGAAGCGGCTTTGCGACATTCGGTCCGCCGTAATCTATGATTATCGTTTTCTCTTTCTCAGGGATCTGAAGCCCGAACTTTTCATCCCGGCTCATCTTAACAAGATATGATGCAAGAAAACTTTTCTTAAGCTTCAGGTTGAGGAATCCCGGTTTCACCGATTCAGCCGATTCGAATATTGATTCTTCGTCAGCTCCAAGTCTTGCAGCAACAGCGTCCGCTATCATGAACGGTGCTTTGTGATACTGCCTGGCACCTGCCATCGCGCCGTTACATTGAAATTCACAGAGATCCGGGCGGCTTGATACGCTGCTCCTTCCAAGCTCACTGTCATAACCCTCGGCAGCAAATGCCTCTCCGACTTTTTCTGATATAAGATCAAGTAATTTCTGCATGCAATTCTGTTCCTCTCTTAGAGAATTCACAGCCACAGTAATTCTGGCGATATAGTCCGTATTTGTGTGACAATTCTATAGATCTCTGGAAGCCGCCTTTTTTCTTGAAATCTGAAGGCAGGAACTTAAGATGACTTTCAGGGTGCTCCGTCAAAACATGTTCTTCCGCCGTTTCACCGGCTTCATTAAGTTTTGCTGCACTCTTAAGCGGTGAAATTGTGAGGGTAGTCGTGAAGTATTCAAAACCGCATTTATAAGCGGTCTCTGCCGTTTTCCCGAGCCTGAGTGCATAGCAGGCCATGCACCTCTCCCCGCCTTCCGGCGCGTCCTCAAGGCCTTTAGCCATTGCAAGAAAAGATTCCGGATCGTAGGGAGCTTCCATGATGTCGATATGTTTTCCTTCGTCCACCTGGCTGTTGTACTCCGCGATAAGCCGTTTCTCCTCGGCCTTTCGCTTTTCATATTCGGCAGCGTCCGTGATGTTGGGATTGTAATAAAAGACCGTTATCATGAAATATTCACGCAGATACTCAAGGCAATAACTCGAGCAGGGTGCGCAGCACGCGTGGAGAAGAAGTGTCGGCACCTCGCCTGTTTCCCTGTTCCGGTCTATGATCTTTTCTGTTTCCCTGCTGTAATTTATGTTATTCATACTTAAATCCTGGCTATGTTCACGATCTCCAGGTTACTGCGGCTCACCGCGGCATGCTCAAGCGAACTCACAAGAGCTCTTGCTGTATCGAGCGATGTGATGCAGTAAACGCCTGTCTCTATCGCTGTCCTTCTGATCATGAAGCCATCTCTGTTCTTGTCGCGGCCCTGCGTTGGCGTATCAACGACCAGGTCTATCTTGTGTCCGAGAAGCAGATCCATGACTGTAGGAGATTCCTGATTTATTCTGTTGACCTGACGCGCATGTATTCCATTCTCCTTGAGAACATCAGCCGTACGCCTGGTCGAATAAATGATATATCCGATCTTCTCGTAGCGTCTTGCGATATCAATGACCTCACCCTTATCGGCGTCCTTGACTGTAATTATCATCTGCTTATGCTTTGGCAGTGCTATACCCGCGCCGAGGAACGCTTTGTAAAGTGCTTCGTCAAATGACTTCGAGATTCCAAGGCACTCACCTGTCGACTTCATCTCCGGGCCGACCGAAACTTCGGCGCCCCTGATCTTCTCAGTCGAGAAGACCGGCATCTTTATCGCATAGTATTCCGCTTCCGGCTGGAGTCCCGGCGTGTAACCGAGTTCTGTCAGCTTGTGTCCCATCATTACCTGTGCCGCGAGATCAACGATCGGGATCCCGGTGACCTTGCTGATATAAGGCACAGTTCTCGATGAACGCGGGTTCGCCTCAATTATATAGACCTCTTCGCCGACCGCTATGAACTGGACATTTATGAGTCCGATGACATGCAGCTCCTTTGCCAGGCGCTTGGTGTACTCGGCGATGACTTCCTTCACG
>Ga0172377_10000542_pt1 | contig 35593 bp, 31 predicted proteins | sample Pumphouse3metaG_FD_119749 | JGI IMG/M metagenome (GOLD analysis project Ga0172377, IMG submission 119749) | Leachate microbial communities from a municipal landfill in Southern Ontario, Canada - Pumphouse #3 metaG | ecosystem: Engineered > Solid waste > Landfill > Unclassified | place: Canada... | reverse complement strand
TCGTACCCCCAAAGGGCGAATCATCGCCAAAAAAGCTTACCAATATTTTGGCATCACTCCACCAGCAAGTAAAAAATAAGTCGCTCGGCCTTAGAAATCAATTTTACAAACAAGCTTGATCATTTTTGTTCCAATTAACTGACTGCCAGTCGCATCTCAACACTTTTTCCGCTCTGTTGTATACTAGTCATATGCCTATTAAAGATAAAAACGGACAGGTCTTAAGTACTAGTGAAGTAATGCAAAAGGGCAAAACACGTTTCAAAACTATTCTTTTGGAGATGTGGACTGGTTTTCTCTGGTGGGGCGTCGGTTTTTTACCTTTTCACAGTTGGCGGCGCTTCTTTTATCGTCTCTCTGGCATGACCATTGGTCCTAAATCCACCATTCACATGATGGCCAGAATTTATCATCCGTCTGGAATCAGCATTGGCCAGGGCAGTCTCATTGGCGAAAGAGTGACCCTCGATGGTCGCCGTCAATTGCCCAATTCTCGAGGTGGTTTGAGTATCGGTAATCATGTTGATATTGCCTCAGAAGTAATGATCTGGACTAGCAAACATGATGTTAAATCTAGTGAAATGAAAACTGTTGAAGAGCGAGTCGTCATTGGCGATTACGTCTTTATTGGCCCACGCGCTATTATTATGCCCGGTGTTATTATTGGCGAAGGAGCAGTGATTGCTGCCGGCGCCATTGTCACCAAAGACGTGGAACCTTACCAAATTGTTGCTGGTTTACCAGCCAAAGTTATTGATCAGCGACCAAAAACAGCTAGCAATTATCGCTTGGGACGTCCTCGCTTATTTCAATAAAGTCTAAAGATTATGCAAAAACTCTTATCGGTGATTATTGTTTCCTACAACACTATGGATTTAACTATCCAAGCGCTAGATAGTCTTTTAACAGAAATTAAAGACAGTCCGCTGCTAAAAAAAAGCAGTGAAATTTTTGTGGTTGATAACCATAGTCGAGACGGCAGTATTAGAGCTATTAAAGAATTTTTTAATCGCGCCAAATTTCGCTATTACCAATTAATTGTTAATAAAAAAAATCTGGGTTTTGCTCGAGCTAATAATCAAGCGCTTAAACAAGCTAAGGGCCAATACATCTTGTTGCTTAACTCCGACACCATCGTCCAAAAAGGCGCAATCGAAACTTTAGTTCAAACTTTTATTGATCATCCCGATCAATTAGCCACTGCTTCCACTCAAGACAGTCAAGAAATTGTCGATTATTTAGGCATTTTAAGTCCGACTTTAATTAACAAAGATGGCAGTCTTCAACCTCAGGGTGGTTCTCATTTGTCTCTCTGTGCTATTTTTAATCAAATGTTTTTCTTAGACGATCTGCCAGTGATTGGTAAATTTTTGCCATCCACTCAGCAAACTGGTCGCAATCGACAAGTAAACAAAAAACAATTGCTGGACAAACAGCGCAATCAAACCGCCCTCATTCACAGAGCTTGGGTATCTGGAGCTGCCATGATGATTAAAAAAGCAGTCATTGAGCGCGTTGGTTACTTAGATAAAAATATTTTTATGTACGGTGAGGATCAGGAGTTCTGCTTGCGCGCAAAAAACCATCACTTTGATATTGCCATTCACCCCCATGCCCAAGTTGTTCATTTAGGCAATGCTAGTTCTTCTAGTAAAAATGCAATTTTAGGTGAATTCCAAACTTACTTATATATTTGGCGCAAACATTTTCCCGTTTACCAACAGCGCATTTTACCTTGGATTTTGCGAGCTGGGGCTTTTTTTCGCATCTTAATTTATAGCTTGACTGGCAATCAGAGACAGGCGACAATTTATCGTGAAGCGCTAGCAAATATTAAATAATTTGATTATGCCTAAAAAAGAACCATTGGCTAAAAAACAATCATTGTCTAAAAAACTACTAAATTTTGTCGATCAGCGCCTATTATTTTTTGCCTCACTTTTTTTATTAATTTTTATTCCTCTGTATCCCAAGCTACCATTATTTGAAGCCATTCCTGGTTATATTGTCCGGGTCAGACTGGAAGATATTTTTGTTGGCTTAATCACCCTCTTCTATCTCATTCAAGTTTTTAGAAAAAAAGTCAGCTGGCAAAATCCTGCTGCTAAATGGATTTTTGCTTACTTAGCGGTGGCTTTTTTATCAATTATTTCTGGCTTATTTATTATTCGCACCATTCCGTTAGAGAGTATTCATTTTGCCAAATCGTTTTTGCATTTATTGCGCTATATCGAGTATTTTTCCTTACTTTTTATTCTTTATTCTAGTATCAAGTCAGAAAAAGATTTAAAACTGGTGGTTTATACTTTAGCAGTCACTTTGCTTTTAGTTAGCATCTATGGATATGGTCAAAAAAATTTCTATTGGCCAGTTTTTTCCACTATGAATCGCGAATTTAGTAAAGGAATGGTGCTTTATCTCACTGAACACGCTCGAGTCCAATCAACTTTTGCTGGACATTATGATTTAGCAGCTTTTTTGGTCTTATTACTGCCAATTTTTTATGTCTTAGGCGTCAAGAGTCAAAAACGAGCTGGTCGCATTATCTTTAAAATCTTACATTTTATTGGGCTATGGTTGTTGGTGGTTTCGGCATCACGGACTTCTTTTGCCGCTTATGCCTTAGCTATCTTGGCCGCCATTATTCTTTTAGCCTGGCAAGAACAGAAATTAATTAAACGCTTTTGGGATGTTGTCCGCAGAGGCATTGGTTTTTCAGTTTTAATGGTCTTAATGATTATTGTTTTTGGTGGCGACATGCAAGATCGTTTTTTACAAATTTTGCGGGCCTACCCAGAAGCTTATCTCGTTTATGAAAAAAGCAGCGATTTTAGCGAAAAACAACTGCTAGCCTTTGAAAAAAAATACAAAAACCTTAGCTCGTCGATTAAAGGTCGAGTTAAACCCCCAGATAACGGCATTGCTGTTGACGAAAATTCCTTAACTAGAACCGATCAGCGTCCAGTTAGTACTAAACCCGTTAGTACTCGGCCAGTTGATGTTTATGAAGATATTCCTGACAAGGTTTTGCAAGAAGATGATTCTGGCAAAATGGTAGTGGTGGAAAAAGAGCGCACTTGGTCACCTAACGCCATGAAATATGGCTTATCACTGGCTATTCGCTTAGATGAATTGTGGCCCAATGCTATTGATGGTTTTATCACCAATCCGGTCTTGGGTAGCGCTTACGCAACGCTTAATAAAAAGGAGTTTTACCACTTCACTGAAGCTGAGAGCACCGACAATAATTTCTTGCGCACTCTTGGTGAAACTGGGCTCTTGGGCTTCATCACTTTCTATGGTATTTTTTGGGTGATTTTTTACCAAATAGAAAAAAATAAAAAGGCTAGTCCTTGGCTAAAAAGTTTAAATTTAGCCTTTATGGCCGCCAGTATTGGTCTCTTAGCTAACGCTTTATATATTGACGTTTTCGCTTCTTCCAAAGTCGCCTTCACTTATTGGGCACTGGCCGGGGCCATCTTAGCTATCAACTATCAAGAAAGTCATGAAGCACAAGCAAAAAAACTTAAAACAAAAAGCAAAAAATAATTGGCTAATTATTGCCATCTTATTACTTGCCTTTGTTTTGCGCCTTTATCGCATCCATTATCCCTTGCTAGATTGGCATAGTTGGCGTCAAGCTGATACTGCTTCTGTCACCAGAGAATATTTAAAGGCTGATCAAATAGATTTGCTACATCCTAAATACCATGATTTATCAAGTATTCCTTCTGGTACTGCTAATCCAGAGGGCTATCGGATGGTCGAATTTCCGCTTATTAATGGCTTGATTGCTCAATTTTTGCGCTTTAGCCAAAGCTTAGATTTTAGTTTTGATTTAGTCATTGTCAGTCGCTTATTTTCAATTCTGGCGTCACTTTTAGCCATTTATGCGCTTTATCGCTTAATTAAACTAATTGATAATCAAACCTTAGCTCTCTTAACTGCTTTTATTTATGCAGTTTTACCTTACGCGATTTTTTATGGTCGAGCCATTTTACCCGAACCATTTATGTTGGCTTTTAGTTTATTGTCGCTCTGGCAGTGGGCAGAATTTTGCCGACATGAGAGTCAAAAAGAAAAACTAAAAAAGAAAAATGGCTGGTTTCATTATTTAATCGCTTTATTGTTTCTTGCTCTAGCTGCTTTACTTAAACCTTTTGTCGTTTTTTTGGCTCCTGTTTATTTAGCCATCGCTTGGCATTTTTTAGGTAAAAAAGTTTTTAGAAAAACGGCCTTTTATTTTTTTCCTCTCTTAGCCTTTTTACCACTTTTGTTTTGGCGACAATGGATGGCAAATTTCCCCACAGGAATTCCTGCATCCAACTGGCTCTTTAATCAAAACAATATTCGCTTGCGACCAGCTTGGTGGCGTTGGCTTTTTTATGAACGCCTGACCAAGCTTTTTTTAGGATTTACCGGTCTTATTTTATTATTGACTAATCTCTGTAAAGCTGGCCACAGCCTAGTAATTTACGCTGCTTGGTGGATTAGTATTTTTCTTTACTTTGTTGTTTTAGCTAGTGGCAACATTCAACACGATTATTATCAAAATTTAATGATCCCAATCGTAGCTATTAGTCTTGCCAGAGGAAGCTTGATTCTTAGGTATACATTTAAAAAACCCCTCATTGGCAATCTAGTACTGACTGTGATTATTTCCAGTAGTATATTATTATCGGCTCAAAAAATTGCTGGCAATTTTAATGTCAATACTTGGGAATATAGGGAAGCTGGTCAAGCCGTCGATCGCCTGACAAGCCAAGATGCTCTAGTAATCGCTCCTGCTATGGGTGACACCGCTTTTCTCTTTCAAACTAATCGTCGAGGCTGGCCAATCGGCTTTGCTATCGAGGAAAAAATTGCTAGCGGTGCTACAATCTATGTCAGTATCAATGATGATAAGGAACGCCGAGTTTTAGCTGAAAAATATCAAACGCTGGAAGTGGGTGAGCGCTATTTAATCCTAGATTTAACTAAAGAAAAAAACTAAAGATCATGAAAATTTTAATGTTAACCCCTTATTTGCCTTATCCGCTCCTGTCTGGTGGGCAAATTCGCACCTATAATTTGCTCAAAAAACTGGCTAAGAAACATGAAATTACTCTTTTTGCTCTAATCAAAGATGAAAATGAAAAAGCCTATATTGGTGAATTGGAAAAATATTGTCATCAAGTTAGGGTTTTTAAACGCAGTCGCACCCCTTTTACGCTGAGAAATATTCTCAAAACCGCTTTTTCATCCTATCCTTTTTTAGTAATTCGCAATCAATCACTGACGGTTACTGGTGCCATTAAAGAGGAATTAGCTAAGAGTGATTATGATCTAATTCATGCTGAAACTTTTTACATGATGTCTCACTTACCCGAACTAAAAATTCCCAGCATTTTGGTTGAACAGACCATTGAATATTTGGGGTATGAAAACTATGCCAAAAAAGCGCCAGCTCTTTTACGACCTATTCTTAATATCGATATTGACAAAATTCGCAGTTGGGAAAAACACTATTGGCAAAAGGCAGATCAGTTGATTGTGATGAGTAGTGAAGATAAAAAATTTATTGCAGAGGAATTGGGTAGAGAAGATAAGATCGCAGTGGTGGCTAATGGAGTAAATAACAAGTGGTTTGACCAAATTCCTCGCCAAAAAACGCAAGTGCCAACTATTTTGTCTGTCGGTACTTTTAAATGGCTGCCCAATCGAGAAGCAGTTGAGTTTTTGGTGGAAAAGATCTGGCCATTAGTTAAGCAAAAAATAAAAAAAGTTCGCCTAAAAATTGTCGGCAATGCTCCCAGTCAAAAAGTGCTTAATTACGGCATAAGTGATCCAGAAATTAATGTCCTTGGCCAAATTGAGGATATTCGCTACGCTTTTAAAAGTGCCGATCTATTGTTAGCCCCAGTTTTTAGTGGTAAAGGCACCCGTTATAAAATTTTAGAAGCCATGGCTTGCTCAACTCCAGTAGTGGCTAGTAAGATTGCTGTGGAGGGCTTAGATGTGGAAAATGGCAAACACGTGCTCACTAGCAATGATGCTCAAGAATTAGCCGAACTAACCATTAAAGTTTTAACCGATCAGAAATTATGGAAAAAGCTATCCGACAACGGCAAACAATTTGTCGAAGATCATTATGATTGGCAAATGATTTCCCAGAAACTTGATACGATTTATCAAAAAGTCGGTAAAATAAAAAAGTAAGTTATGGCAAAAGAGCTTGATTTAAGTATTATTATTCTCAACTACAATGGTTTGTTCTGGTTAAAAAAATTATTACCCACTATTGATAAACATTACATCAAACAGACTAAATACAAAGTGGAAGTGATTGTGGTTGACAACGATAGTCAAGATGACAGCGTTAAATTTTTGGAAAAAAACTTTCACTGGGTTAAGGTTTTAGAGTCTGGCCGTAATGGTGGTTTTGCTTTTGGTAACAATGTTGCTCTCCGTCAAACTCAAGCTCGCTACGTAATGTTGTTAAATAGCGATACTGAATTTTTAGAAAAAAAGAGTAATTTAGATATTTTAATTAACTATTTAGATAAAAACCGTAAAGTAGCAGTTGTTGGTCCTCGTTTAGAATTAAGTAATGGCCAATTAGACCCAGCCAGTCATCGAGGAGAACCACATCCTTGGGCTGCTTTTTCCTATTTTATTGGTTTGGAAAAGCTTTTTCCTCAAAGTAAATTTTTTGGTCAATATCATCTAAGCCATTTAGATCTGGGCACTATTCATCAGGTGGATGCTATTTCAGGAGCAGCGATGATGGTCAAGCAAAGTGCCATTAAAAAAGTGGGATTTTTAGATGAAAATTTCTTTATGTATGGTGAAGATTTGGACTGGTGCCGGCGTTTTCGTGATGCTAACTATCAAGTTGTCTTTCATCCTCAAGTCACTATTATTCATCATAAATATAAGTCTGGCATTAAAAGTGTTAATAGAAAAACTGCTAAAAAAACTCATAGTTTTTTTTATGACGCCATGCTCACTTATTATGATAAATATTATGGTCCCAAGTACCCTAATTTTTTACGACGCTTGCTTCGTTCCTATATTTTTGTTAAGAGAGATGGTCGCTAATTATGACAACAAACACAAAAAGATATCGTTTGGGTATTGATTGCCGCTTATCTGGTAGCGAGCATGCCGGTATTGGCCGTTATTGTGAAAATTTACTTAGAGAAACAATCAAAATTAATCAAGAAAAAAATCTCTTTCACTTAGTTTTATTTTTCAGAAATCTTAATCAAGCTAAAGCCGTCTTGGGCCAAGATTATTATCAAAAAACCGAAAAATATCACCTAAGCATTCAGTTAATTAATATTCGCCACTACAGTTTGAAGGAGCAATTTTGTTTACCCAAAATCTATCGCCAAGCCAAACTCGATCTCTTACACGTTCCACATTTTAATATTCCCATTTTTTATCGACAAAATTTAGTCATCACTATTCACGATTTGCTCTGGCATCAACAAAAGGGTATGAAGGTCACCACTCTCAAACCAATCGCTTATTATGCTAAATATTTGGCCTATTTAATGGTCGTTAAACAAGCCATCAAACAAGCTAAATTTATTTTAGTTCCAGCTCAAACCATCAAAGAAACTGTTGTTAAATACTATCGCCACGCTCAAGATAAAATTGTGGTAACAAAAGAGGGTATTGCCGAAGCTTATCAAAAAAATTTAAATTTAGTCTCAGCAAAAAGCCTTGGCAAAAAAAGAATTAAAAAACAATTAGTCTACACTGGTTCTCTTTATCCACATAAAAACATCATTTTAATAATTAAAGCTCTAAAAAAACTACCCAAATATCAATTATTAGTTGTTGGCTCACGTAATGTTTTTCAAACTCAAGTGCGCAAATTAGTTGCTCGTTATAAAGTTAAGCGCCAGGTTAAATTTTTAGCTTATGTGCCTGACGATAAATTAATTAAACTCTATCAAGAATCGATAGCTTTGGTGCAACCTTCTTTATCTGAAGGTTTTGGTTTAACTGGTATCGAGGCAATGGCCAGTGGCACTGCTGTTTTAGCCAGTGACATTCCTATTTTTCACGAAATTTATCAAGATCATGCTTTTTACTTTAATCCTAAAGACAGCAACAGCTTTTTAGCCGCTTTAGAAAAACTTGAGTTTAGCAAGCGTGAGCCAATTATTAAAAATAATTTAGATTTTGCCAAAAAATATCGCTGGCAGGATATGGCTAATTTAACTTGTCGAGTATACTTAACCATCCTTCAATCTAAATAATTATGTTAAACAGTCAAAAAATCGCCATTGTTTATGACCGAGTCAACACCAGCTTTGGTGGTGCAGAAAAAGTACTGCTGGCTTTACATCAACTTTATCCCCAAGCAGATCTATTTACTTCTGTTTATCATTCCCGAAAAGCCCAGTGGGCCGAGGTTTTTACTGTTAAAACTAGCTTTCTACAAAAGATTCCCTGTGCTAAACGTTGGCATCGTCTTTTTGCTGTTTTCATGCCTTTAGCTTTTGAAAGCTTAGATTTGAGAGAATATCAAATTATTATTTCTGTTTCTAGTGCCGAAGCTAAAGGGGTCATTACCCGCAGTGATCAATTACATTTTTCATATTTACTTACTCCTCCTCGTTATCTCTATCATTACCAAGAAAATTATTTGCAAAAAAGTAATTTACTGCGCTGGCCAATCATTAAGCCATTAGCCAAAAAGGCCCTCAATTATTTAAAAAAGTGGGATCATTTGGCGATCCATCGACCAGATCTAATTGTGCCAATTTCGCAAAGTGTGGCCAGAAGGATTCATAAATATTATCATTTAGACAATCAGCCAGTCATTTATCCGCCGGTTGATGTTAAAACCTTTCAATCTCTCATGGCCAAAAATCCTGTTAAAAATAAAGAACAGCCTTCCTACTACCTAGTAGTTAGCCGCTTAGTCCCTTATAAAAACATTGATTTAGCAATCAAAGCTTGCATTAAACTTGACCGACAATTGATTATTGTTGGTGATGGTCCCGATTACAAACAGCTTAAAAAGCTCAGTCAGCAACTTTTATTAGAAAAAAATAAAAAAACAGCTAATTTTAAACAAATTATTTTTCAAAAACGAGTAAGTAACGCTCAGCTTAGTCAACTTTATGCTCATGCTCAAGCTTTACTGATGCCGGGCATCGACGATTTTGGGATTGTGGCACTTGAAGCCAATCTCCATGCTTTACCAGTGATCATTCACCAACATTCTGGTGCTAGTGAGCTACTAGTTGATGGTGAACACGCTCTCCACTTGAATTACCCCGAGATTATGCGTGAAGAGCAAAGCGAACAATACGTTGCAGAACTTTGTCAAAAAATGCAAATTTTAGAAGCGACAGATTTTGACCTGGAAATTTTGACCAAAAACGCTATAAAATACGATACTAGTCATTTTTTAAGAAGATTTAATCGACAATTAGAAACCGCCTATAGAAAGAAATTTGATGAACAACAATAAACACCTTTACGCCGTTTTATTAGCTGGTGGTGGCGGCACTAGACTCTGGCCAAAATCTAGGGACAATTATCCCAAGCAATTCCTTAAATTAACTGGTGAAAAAAGCATGATGCAAATTGCTGCCGAGCGCATTAATCGCTTAGTAGACTGGTCAAACATCATTGTCGTCACTAATCAAAAATATGTTAAAGAAGTGAATAAACAATTGCCTAAAGTCATTAAAGAAAATATTATTGCTGAACCAAGCAAAAAAGATACAGCTCTCGCAATGTTAGTCGGCGCTCTCTATGCCAAAAGCAAAGATAAAAATGCTGTCATTATTAATGCCGCTTCAGATCATATCGTAAGCAATTTAAAAGAATTTGATCGAGTGATGAATAAAGCAGTCATGACAGCTGAAAAACATCTGTATTTAGTTACCGTTGGCATTACCCCCACTTATCCCACAAGTGCTTTTGGCTATATCAAAGCGGGTAAAGAAATTAAAAAACTGGATCGAGATCTAAGCTTATTCAAAGTTGATAGCTTTACGGAAAAACCCAAATTAGCCACAGCGGCGGCCTTTATTTCCACAGGGCGTTATTTTTGGAATGCCAATATGTACGTTTGGTCTGCTAAAGCCATTCAAAAAAGTTTTAGTAAACATATGTCCCAGATGCACAAGTTAACTAAGCACCTGGAGAAACTAAGCGTTGCTCAGTTTCATCAAGCTATCAAAGAAATTTACCAAAATGCAGAAGCCACTTCAATTGATTATGCTATCAGCGAAAAAGCGAATAATTTAGTATTAATTCCCGGAGATTTTGGCTGGAACGATGTCGGCGATTGGAAAGTGGTTTATCAACTAGGCAAAAAAAATAATGAGGGGAATGTGGTGCTTGGAGAAGATCAAGATGTGCAAATTCTTACTCAAAAAGCCTACGGCAATTTAATTCATGGCAACCATCGTTTAATAGCTCTTTATGGTGTTAAAAATTTGGTTGTTGTTGATACTAAAGAAGTTTTATTAATTTGTCCCAAAGATAATGCTCAAGATGTTAAAAAGTTAGTTAATCAGCTTAAAGAAGAGGATAGAAAAGAGTATCTCTAAAATATTAAAATAATTACTTAGAAATAAATTATGACTTATGAATCTAAAAAACGTGTACTAGATTTGACAGTAGCTAGCTTTTTATTAATTCTTTTTTCTCCTTTCTGGATCATCGTCCCCATTTTGATTATTATTGATTCTGGACGACCTATTTTTTTCTCACACCGTCGTGTTGGTAAAGGTGGCAAAGAATTTGATTTGTTTAAATTTCGTAGCATGGTGCAAAATGCTGATGAAATTTTACATCGTAAAAATCATGAGTTATTAGATAAGTTTAAAAGCAATGATTGGAAAATTGCCGCTAAGGATGACCCACGCATTACTCGTTTAGGTCGTTTTTTACGGGCTTTTACCATTGATGAATTTCCTCAGTTACTCAATGTTTTTCGAGGAGAGATGAGCATTGTTGGCCCTCGAGCTTATGTAAAGAAAGAATTAAAAGAGCAAACTGAAAAATATCCGGAAACGAAAAAATACGTTAAAGATATTCTTTCAGTTAAACCGGGTATTACTGGACCCTGGCAGACTAGTGGCCGTAATGAAATTCCTTTTAAACAAAGAGCGTCAATCGATTCAAATTACGCGAAAAATCGATCTATTCGTCAAGATCTGGCCATCTTGCTTAAAACTCCAAAAGCGATGCTTTCTAAGTGGTAATTTGCTATACTGTAATTTATGCAAGATTTTACTAGTGTTGAACAATTGTTTGATGAGAAGCAAACTCAATTAGCCGACCCCGAGAAAAGAAAAAAACGCTGGCATTTTGAAAGCTGTCGTTTAAAAAACTGGCATTTAAAAAGCTGGCAAAAGATTTTATTAATTATTATCTTTATTTTTGCGCTTTTATTTACTGTTCTTCTCAGTTACAGCTATTTCCGTTTGCGCCGGATGACTAATCTTGCTAATTCCACTAAAGTTTTGGCTATGGAAAGTTTGGATTTAGCTAAAACCCAAAATTTACCAGCTCTACCAGACAAAATTCAGGCTGTTAAAGAAAATTTGACTGCTTTAAATAGTGAATATCACGCCTTAAAAGTTTACCAATATCTGCCAATTGCTCGTCGTTATTATAGCGATGGAGAAATTGTTTTTATCATGGCTCACAAAGGGGTTGCTTTAGCAGAACAAGTAGTTAATGTTCTCCTCCCATATAGTGATATCTTGGGTTTTAAAGGAGAAGGTAGTTTTGAGGGTGGCACCACCCAAGACCGAATTGTTTTAATTTTAGAAACCTTGGAAGAAATTCAAGCAGAAATTGACGATGTTGAAAATAAACTTCAAGAGATTGCAGATTTAAGTCAAAAAATTGATGCTAGTCGCTATCCAGAAAAAATAGCTGGAAGGATGCTTCGTCAACAGATTCTTGACGCTCAAACTCAAATCACCCAAGCAGTTAATAGCTATGGAGATTACAAGCCAATTGTTGCTGAGTTAGCAAAAATGGCTGGCGCTAGAGAGGCTCAGAAATACTTAATTCTCTTTCAAAACGACAATGAACTGCGACCAACTGGAGGTTTTTTAACTGCTTATTCAATTGTGCGCATTGATAAAGGCACTGTTGTCCCAGAAAAATCTGGCGATATTTACGATTTAGATCAAAAATTTAGAAAAAATATTGCTATTCCAGAGGAATTGGGCAAATATTTAACTACAGAGCGTTATTGGCATCTCAGAGATATGAACATTTATCCTGATTTTAAAAAATCAATGGAAACTTTTTATGAATATTATCAGACGGTTCCGGGTGAACCGGATGATATTGATGGCATTATTGCGGTTGATACTCAAGTATTAACCTGGCTTTTAGAGGTAATTGGACCAGTACAAATTCCTGGGTATGGCACTTTCAGCGCCGAAATTGATCAGCGTTGTGATTGTCCTCAAGTGGTTTATGCTTTGTCAGAAATTATTACTAGACCCACCAATTTCATCAAAGAAGATCGAAAGGGGGTGCTTGGTCCACTAATGAGCGCTATTTTAAGTAAAACTTATGAATTAGATAAAAGCAAATTTCCTGAGTTATTTGCTGTTGCGACAAACAGTTTAAAAGCTCGCCATCTGCAACTATATTTCGTTGAGGAAAATTCTCAAACAGCTGCAGAAAAAATTGATGCAGCGGGCAGGCTTTATGAATTACCCAACAATTTTAAAGATTGGCAATTTGGCCAAAATCAAGACTTTTTAGCTATTGTTAATGCTAATTTGGGAGGTGCTAAATCTAATCTATTTATTAACCACGAGATAAAATTGTCAGTTGACGCCCCACAAGATGGATTTTTGAACAATTCTTTAGAAATCACTTATCGCAACAGTGCTGAGGCGGATAATTGCAATTTAGAAGCGGGTTTATTATGTCTAAATGCCACGCTTAATGATTGGATCAGGCTTTATCTGCCACCCAACGCTGAACTAATCGAAATCCAAGGTTTAGAAGAAGAGGCTGAAGTCTATGAAGAAGAAGGTTTGACCGTGATTGATGGTTTCTTTAAATTAGAACCACTGGGTCTGGCTAGAATTCGGATGACTTATCGAGTTCCTTATCAAGATCAGGAAAATTATAACTTGCGTTTATGGAAACAAGGTGGGATTGATCCTGTACCAGTCATAATAGAAGTTACCGGTGGAGAAGAAGAATTGTTGATGAATCAAGATTTAGACTATTCAACAATTTTCTATTAATGTCTCGATCATTTTCCAGTCAAGCTATTGTGTTAAAGCGGCGCGCCATGGGCGAAACCGACCGCTTACTGACTTTATTGACTCAAGATCGGGGTAAATTGGTAGTGCTGGCAAAAGGAGCGCGCCGCCTCAATTCTTCTAATCGAGCTAATTTGGAACCTGGAAATTTAATTCAGGCCTTTTGCATTGAAACTAAGGGTCTAGCTCTACTCACCCAAAGTCGTTTGTTATTTGATACCAGTCGCATTTACCAAAATCTTTCACAGCAACTTGCTCTCAAAAAAATTAGTCACATTCAGCAAATCTTAGAAATTTTTGATCGCTTATTTGTTGAAGAGTTTATTGATGAGGGCAGTTTTGCATTAGCCAAAGAGATCGAAAAGCTAGTACTCTGTGACAATAATCAGGCTATCAAAATTAAAAAACTCCTTAACCAGCTCCTGATTCTGCTTGGCTATCAAGACATTAAAGACACTAAGCATCAAAATATTCAAGATTATGTGGCTGAAATTAGTGAACAAAAGATGAAAAGCTTTGATTTCCTTAATACTCACAGCCGAAGCTAGTTTTAGATCGCTTTTTGTAATATAATTTTGCCTGGAAGTGAAAAACATGACAAATGAAACAAAAAACTCAGTTAGCCTCGAAAATATTACTGCTTTAGCTAAAAGGCGAGGTTTCATTTATCAAACTAGTGAAATTTATGGTGGTTTGGCTAACTCCTACGATTATGGGCCACTGGGCACTGAACTCTTATTAAAAATCAAAGAATTGTGGTGGAATTTTTTCATTCGTCGACGTGATGACATGCTGGGTTTAGATAGTCAAATTTTACTCCACCCAGAAACTTGGGTGGCTTCCGGTCACGTTGATTCTTTTACTGATCCTTTAGTTGAAGATCAGCTTAATCACAAACGCTACCGAGCTGATCTTTTAATTGAAGAATATCTTAATAAACATCCTGAAGAACAAAAGGAAATTATCATTGCTAACTTATCCACTAGTGAACTGGATGAGCTAATAGGCAAATATCAAATTAAATCTCCAGATGGTAATCCGCTTTCAAAAACTCAAGATTTTAATATTTTGTTTGAAACGGCTATTGGCGCTGTCACGGATAAAAAAAGCCAAGTTTATCTACGTGGGGAAACTGCTCAGGGTATTTTTTCCAACTTCAAACAAATTCTCAATAGTAATAGACAAAAATTACCCTTTGGTGTGGGGCAAATTGGTAAAAGTTTTCGCAATGAAATCACCACTGGCCAATTTATTTTTCGCACCCTAGAATTTGAGCAAGCAGAAATCGAATATTTCTTTGATCCAGATACTAATAGCTGGGAAGATCTTTTTAGAGATTGGCAAAATCAAATGTGGGATTTTGTCACCAAGGTCTTAGGAATCAAAGAAGAAAACCTGCGTTGGCGCCGTCATACTGATAAAGAACGCAGTCACTATAGTAAAGAAACTTACGATCTCGAATATCATTATCCTTTTGGCTGGAAAGAGTTGTGGGGGATCGCTTATCGAGGTGATTACGACCTTAGACAACATCAGGAGTTTTCTAAAAAATCACTAGAATATATTGATCCTCAAACAAATAAAAAGTTTCTCCCTCACGTTATTGAACCAGCAGCCGGCATAAATCGCTTGCTTTTAATGTTGCTTTGCGATGCTTATCAAGAAGACCCTAGTAAAGAGCGAATTGTCATGGCTTTCAAAGCTAAAATAGCTCCTTATCAATTGGCAGTTTTCCCACTCTTAAAAAACAAAAATGAATTGGTGGATAAAGCTAAGCAAGTTTATGAAGACTTGCGCCAAACATACCAGGTGGCTTGGGATGATCGAGGCAATATTGGTAAGCGCTATTTGTCTCAAGACGAAATTGGCACGCCTTTCTGTTTGACCATTGATTTCGAAACTTTAGAAAACGATACTGTCACTATTCGTCACCGCGATTCTGCCAAACAAGAGCGACTGGCTATTAGTGAACTTAATAATTATTTAAAAACTGCCTTAGCCTAAAACTATGACTAAAAAAACAAAAATAATCATTGCTATTAGTGTTTTAGTTCTGCTCCTCGCTGGGGGATTATTCTTTTTTTTAAGATCTAATCGCTCCAATGAAGAAAATAATAAAACAGTCGTTAAACAAAAAATTTCTGCAAAAGTCAATCAGATTCCTGTTAGTGAACGACCTTTTATCCAGCTCAGTCCAAGCGCTGATGGTCGTCATGTTGTCATTAACATCCTGGAATTAAAAAAGCCAGCTGAAAATCTGAGTTATGAAATGGAATACCAAACTGGATCGATGCTTCAAGGATTTCAGGATTCTCTCGAACTAGGTGAACTACCCCTTAGTGTAAAAAAGCTCTTTGGTTCTCAATCAGCCGGCGGCGCAATCACTTATCATGAGGATATTAAAGGCGGTAGTCTTTTGGCTGAGTTTATGGGCCTAGAAGACTATGCTGTTAAAAGTAACTGGCGCTACTTTACCAATAGCGATCGTCAAAGTGAATTTAGTTCTCAAGATACTAAATTCAAGATTGCTAATACAAGTCTAGCCACCTACTCATATTTGATTATTTTCAATTCTCCAGGTTATCCAGGTGAAATAGAGGGCGAGCTAATTAGTGATGTTTATACTGTCAGTGCTGAAAAGAGCTTAAAAACCCTTAGTTCCGAATTTAATGTGACTTTCAACACTAAAGAAGAACAGGCCCAAATTATGGGCTATGACGGCCAAGAGTGGCAGACTGTTGACAGTAAATATGAAGATGGCCTAGTTCGTGGCAGTGCTCCTTTCATGGACGCCTATCTACTCGTCAAAAAATAATAACTTCTTTTTTTTCAATATTTTTTCTAATTTTTCTTGAAAAGCTAGTCAGTGTAAAACTTACTATTTACAAGCACAATTTTTTTCTATATAGTTAAATATGGTAGGAATTGGTAAATAGGCTCATAATAATGCTCATTGGCAAGTTTTATCATAACTTGGAGGGTAATGGTCGCATATCTTTACCCAAAAGATTTCGCAATATCAGTAAATCCTGGATTGTTACTCGAGGTTTAGACGGCTGTCTTTTTCTTTTACAGAAAGAAAATTTTCAAAATGAGTTAAATAAAATAACTAAGCTTGGTTTTAGCAAAAAAGCTAATCGAGACTTAGTAAGATTAATGACTAATGAGGCTAAAGAATTGACACCAGACAAGAACGGTCGAATAAATCTGCCCGATTATTTGATCGACTTTGCTCAGCTAAAAAAATCCCTGGTAATCGTTGGTAGCCTCAATCGCTTAGAAATTTGGGATCAAGAGCGTTATCACCAATACCTCGATCAATTAGAAAGTAAAGCAGAAGATATTGCCGAACAAGCTTATGTCACTGAGTAAAAAACATCAGCCAGTTTTGCTTGAAGAAACGGTTAATTATTTGGCTGTCAAAAAAGGTCATTACTATCTTGATGCGACTTTTGGCCGAGGAGGGCATAGTCAAGCTATTTTGGAACAGGGGGGACTAGTTATTGCCCTAGATTTTGACCAAGAAGCAATTGAAGTTGGGCAGGAGAATTTCAAAGAAGCCATTGCTCATAATAAACTAACCCTAGTTAAAGAAAATTTCAAAAATCTTGAGGCTGTCATCAATAATCTAGCTAAAACTCAAGACATAAATCTAGCCGGCATTCTCTTTGATTTTGGTACTTCCACTGAACAACTTACCTCGAGTAAGCGTGGTTTTAGTTTCAATGCTCAAGACAATGACATTCTCGATATGCGCATGGATCAAGATTTAGGCGTAAAAGCTGGTGATTTACTAATTGTTCTCAGCGAAAAACAATTAACCCAAGTGTTGGCTGAGTATGGCGGAGAAAGACAAGCTCGACAAATTGCTAAAGCTGTTGGCAAAGTTAAAAGGGATCAGCCCGACAGTCTACATTACAGCAAAACCTTAATGCAAATCGTTGAAAGAGTTAAGGGTGGAAGATTAGGAAAACTGCATCCTGCCACTAAAACTCTTCAAGCTTTAAGAATTGCTGTTAACGATGAATTAAATAACATTGAATTAGCCTTACCGACCGCCTTTGAACTTTTGCAAAAGAGTGACGCTATAGATAAAAGATTGCTCTGCATTGCCTTTCATGAAGGAGAAGATAGATTAGTTAAAAGATTTTTTAAAAAAACTGCTGATCAAAACTTAGCTAAACTACTGACTAAAAAAGCCATTACGGCTAGTGAAGAAGAATTAAAAAACAATCCCAGAGCTAGAAGTGCCAAATTAAGGGCTTTAGCCATTTAATAACTAAGAAAGGATAAAAACTATGAGCAAAAAACTAAAAAATTACTACAAAATAGTTTTTCTAATCCTCTTAATCCAATTAATTAGCACCGTTGCTACTTTGAGTAAAAATATTGCTTATGGCCAGCAAATTGAGGTATTGAGTAAAAAACAAGAAGCTCTGATTAGCAGGGAAAGCCAACTTAATCAGCTAATTGCTCAAGAAATTTCGATTCGAGAGTTAGCCAAGCATCCAGATTATGAAGATAGCAATAATTTACTAATAGTAAAAGTTAAAGATAACGCTTTAGCCTTGCGCTAAGTTGATCATGGACGACAAACTGAATTCTTCAAGAAAAAAACTTTTTTTGACCTTCATTGGCTTAACTCTTGCTTTAATTATTGCCCGTCTTTTTTATTGGCAAATACTACGAGGTCAAGAATTAAAAAACCTCAGTGAGCAGCAAACCATTCGTAGCAAAACTCAAGAGGGCTTGCGTGGACAAATTTACACTAGTGACGGTTATCTTTTGGTTGGCAATCAAGAAGTTTATGACCTTAAACTGGATCGGCAGAACTTTGAAGGTGATGTCGAAAAAATAAGCCAAAAATTAGCCGCTATCATTGCTCGAGAAAACTGGCAGTTCCAAGATGCCTCAGACAGTGCTAGTAAAATTCTTATACAAGAACAAATTGAAAGCAATTTAATCAATAAATTTACTAGTCAAGCCAACTGGCCTCAACTAGCTAAACAACTTAGTATCCAGGCTAAAGAAGAAATCTTAGCGCTAAACAATCCATATTTAGCTTTTGATACTAGTTTCGCTCGTTTTTATCCTGAGGCTTCAATGGCTGCTCATATCACCGGCTTTGTCGGGCGCGATGATGATGCTAAAAATATTGGTCGCTATGGCGTAGAAGGAGCACTAGAAGATGAATTAAAACCTAGAAAAGAGCGGGGCTGGTTTCATACTGATGCGCTAGGAGCCTTATTAGCTGGCTCAAATTACCAATTAAAAAATCTTAATGGACGAGATTTAACTCTGACTATTCGCCGAGACGTACAATATGTTGCTGAAACTAATTTAGCCTGGGGTATCGAACATTACGATGCTGATCGTGGAGAAATTATCATTCTTGACAGTCAGAGTGGAAAAATTTTAGCTTTAGCTACATGGCCCAACTATCAACAGTGGCAATATTTCAAATATCCGGGAGAAATTTTAAAAAATCCTAGTCTCACCAGACTTTATGAGCCAGGATCAACTTTTAAAGTGCTAACCGTAGCCAGTGCTATAGATGCCGGAGTCATTAACCCAGAAACTGTTTGCACTAAATGCGCTGGTCCTAGAAAATTTGGCACCTACACTATTAGGACCTGGAATGACGAGTATCATCCCAACATCAACATAACTGAAGCACTAGAAAAATCTGATAATATTGCCATGATTTTTGTAGGAGAACTTCTTGGTCGAGAAAAATTTAGTGAATACTTAAAAAAGTTTGGAGTTGGACAAAGTTTAAGCCTAAATTTACAGGATGATAGCAGCACTTATTTTCCACAAAAAATTGGCCCAGTTGAACTTGCCACCATCAGTTTTGGTCAAGGTATTAGCACCAATAGTTTTCAATTATTAAGAGCGGTCAATGCCATTGCTAATAAAGGCATTATTTTGGAACCAAAAATTTTAGAAAAAGTTTATGATCAGCAATTACAAAAAGAAATTTTGGTTAATCAAGAAAATAATCAACGAGTAATTAGCCCAGAAACTGCTGCTTTAGTGACTAAAATGATGGTCTCTGCCGCTAGTCATGGTGAGGCTCAGTGGATTGCTTCTAAACGCTACACCGTTGCTGCAAAAACTGGTACTTCTCAAGTAGCAGATCCCAAAGGTGGTTATAAAAGTGATGAGACTATTGCTAGTTTTATAGGTTTTGCTCCAGCTGATAGCCCGCAATTTACCATGTTGGTGAAACTGGAAAATCCTAAGTCTAGCCCTTGGGCTGCCGAAACCGCTGCTCCTTTGTGGTACAAAACAGCAGATAAATTAATGATACTTTTTAATATTACTCCGGACTTGAATTAAAAAATTTAATCAGATAAGAGCTGTAGGCGGATTTAGCTCAATTTAGATAAGGGCTCTAAGCTGATCTGTTTCAATATCCTCATCCATTTCTATTTGGCAATATTCATTAGCTTTTCTAAATCAGCCTGGGTTTTTTCTGGAGAACCTTTGAGAGTAACGGTGACCTTGGTTTGCTTGCGCGAGCGAACTACTTTGAGAGTACTGTTATTTTTAAAAAAGTTTTGTAATTTATCTTCCCACTTCGCCACCTGCTCTTCATCCTGAGCTAATGGTCTACCTCGACCATCATCGGTCTTTTTACCAATCTTTTCTTGACCTGCTTTCATCCGTCTCACCAATTCTTCGGTTCTTCTTACTGAAGCACTTTCTTTTAAAATTTGTTTATAGCACTCAATCATTAAAGATTGTTCCTTCAAACCGACTAGTGAGCGAGCATGACCCTCACTAATTTGCTGACTCAACAAGCCATCGCTAATAGCATCGGGTAAATCTAAAAGCCTCATGCTATTACTAATATATGAGGATGATTTGCCAATTCTTTTAGCCAATTCATTGACTGGCAAATTAAATTCACGATTTAAACGAGCAAAAGACTGGGCTCTTTCAATTGGATTAAGATCAGTTCGTTGCACATTTTCAACTATTGCCATTTCCAACATTCCCTGAGGGTTGGTTTTTTTTACATAAACAGGTAGTTCTTCAATGCCCAAAGCTTTAGCTGCTCGCCAGCGTCTTTCTCCTGCGATAATTTGATAACCAGCGGGGGTTTCTGCCACAACAAGAGGTTCTAAAATACCATGAATTCTAATTGATTCGATTAAATCTATTAAATCTTCTTTTTTTACTTTATCTCTTGGTTGAAAAGGATTGGGTTGGAGGTGACTAGCCGGGAGTGTTTGAATATCTGTCATACTCTATATATAACATAACATATCAATTTTGCCTAGAGTTTTTTCACAATTTTCACAAGGAAAATTGCTAAAATAGTAAATAATTAAAACTAAAAAGAAATAAATTGAAAAGAAGAAAGCTTATTTTTTAGCCAAAACTCTCACTACAGTCTTGCCCCAATGCTTGGTGAAATCTACAACACCATCGGTCATGGCAAAAACTGTGTAATCTTTACCCATTTTAGCTCCCTGACCAGCTTTGTATTTAGCGCCTTTTTGACGAAGAATAATTTGACCAACTTTAATATCTTCTCCGGCAAATTTTTTTAAACCAAAACGACGACCGTGTCTTGAGCTTTGTGCGTGCTGTGTAACACTACCTGAACCTTTAACGTGTGCCATATATCCTTTGTGTTAATTAAAAGTAAAAAAGTAAACTTCTCGCTGCACTCTGGCTCCACTGCGAGCATAGAGTAGGGGCGGGACTAAAAGATTGTAGCCTTTTGTATTTAATTTGTCAATTAAATGATCGAGAGAAAAGACTTGATGCTCGGCCACAACTTTGGGAAAAATAATCCCAATTTTCGCTCCTGGATTTAGTATTTTGCTGAAATTATTGAAAGCTCCTAAATATAATTTTTCTAAACCTTTAAAAATATTTGCCAACTCAGCTTCTTTTGGTGTTTGTCTACCCAAAAACGGTTCAGTAATTAATAAATCAATTTTTTGATCCCCTAGTTTCTCTTGAGATAGCTGGCCGACATCAGCCATAAAAATTTGCTTAGCAAAATTTTGGCTTTCTACTTGATATGCATTAGCAAACCATTCTAAATTTTCTCTAGTTCCCCAAACTGCTTGTTCATCTAAATCAGCTCCATAAACTTGAGAACCTAATTGCAAAGCTTCAATTAAAATAGTGCCCGTCCCACAAAAAGGATCAAACACTTTGGCTTCTTTTATTGAGCGCTGACCATCTTCAGCCAACCACATGCCGCTGGCGATGTTAACCAACATTCGAGCTACCTTGGGAGGTAACATACCTTTTTTACGATTAAAATAGGGCTTAGCTCTATCCCGTTTAGTCCAATCATCAATATCTTGCACAGCAATTAAAGAGCTAAGAAAAATTCCTTCTAGACTGTGATAGAGAAAAATTTCTTGACTCGATTCTTGATGTAGAGCAAAAGCACTACCATCTAGCGAACCTTTAAAATAGCGAGAGCGATAGCCTTTTTCTTTTAACAAATCCTTAATTTGACCATGATTAATCGCTTTTTGACCCTTACCTTTTTGATAAAAACTAAAATGTGGCTGCTGACTTTTACTTATTAAACACTCAAGGACAGCATTTTTTAGTTCTGTCAAACTGCTATCAAAATCTAGGATTTTTTCTACTTGAAAGATCTTAACTAAACCACCTAATCTATTTAAAAAGTCTTTTTCTTTTAGCTCTTCTTTGTCCATTTCAACTAGAGCTAGGCGCCCATCTAATTCACCACCAACAAAAACTTTACTTTTTAGTTCTGGATAAACCGTATCGAGTTCCAATAAAGACAGCTGGGGAGTATTACCAAACAAAAATAAAAACTTGGACATAGGCCCTAATTAATTTGCAAAATTTTTACCAGGCTTTGTAATTGACGATGGCCTTGAACTTTACGATAACGAGATTTAGCTTTATATTTAGCTACACGAATTTTTTTGCCTTTGTTATTGCTAAGAACTTCGCACTCGACCTTAGCCCCTTTAACAATTGGCTGACCAATTTTTCTCTTATCTTCATCAACTAGCAACAGCACATCGCTGATCGAAAATTTATCGCCTTCATCTTTATCTAAACGGTCGACGGTAATTTGATCACCTTCACTAACCTGAAATTGCTTACCTTGTAATTGAATAATTGCGTATTTCATAACGATTTGTGATTATAACATATCCGAAACTTATTGAAAGATTGAGCTCGGCGTTTTCTCTCCCTCTAAAAGAATGCTTTGCACTAAAGCTAAACTAAAAAACAAAGCTAAAATACTGCTCCCTCCATAAGATAAAAAGGGTAGCGTAATACCGGTAATCGGTAATAAGGCTAAATTCATCCCAATGTTAATCAAGATTTGGGTTAAAAACATAGTAAAAATAGTCAAGATATAAAGTTTTTTGCCACGATTTTCTTCGAAATAAATCAAATATAAGAGAAAACTTAATAAAGCAAAATAGAGCCCTAAAATTAATAATGAACCTAAAAACCCCCATTCTTCAACAAAAGAAGCAAAAATAAAATCTGTTTGTCTTTCTGGCAAGAATTTTAAATGAGACTGAGTTCCTCGACCCAACCCTTGACCCCACAATTGCCCAGCCCCCACCGCAATTACCGATTGACGAGCATTGTAAGCCGCACTGCTTTCTTGACGGAAATCACTGCTTAAACTCCTTTCTGGACTAATAAAAAGTAAAAAGCTAGTTAAACGAGACTTTTGATAATCAGCCAAAACAAAAAACCATGCCGCTGTAATACTAATAACTATTAAAGAGAGAAAAACAGTAATTTTCTGCCAACCCAAACGATTAAAAAATAAAAATACCAAGAGAGCAATTAAATAAATGATGGCGGTACCAAAATCTGGCTGTAAGTTAATCAGTAAAGCGGGCAAAAAAATAATCGCTAAAATTTTTACTGTTTCAGACCAAGATAGAGTTTTTTCTTGAGCAGTTTGATATTGCCTTTTAAAACGACTAGATAAAAATAATGCAGTAATGGGAATTGCTAATTGCGATGGCTGAAAACGCAAGCCAAAAGGTAGTTCTACCCAGGCCACAATTCCTCTAGTCGCCCGACCCCAAATTAATAAAGCTAATAAAATTAAATTTAAAGCCCAGTACATGTGGGAACTAAGTTGCCACCAATAGGCCAAAGAAATTCTTGAAAGAATAAGAAATAAGAAAAAACCCAATAAATATGCTGTTAGTTGAATATTAAGTAAATCCGGCGCAATACTTTTCAAAGTCACTAGAGCAACAATCATTAATAAAAACAATAAGCTAGCTAAAAAATATTTTCTCACTCCTCCAGACTAAAACAAAGTTCTTTGTTTTTCAATGATTATTAAATTTTTAATCTTCAACTTGATCTTTAAGACCCTCAATTTTCGCTCGAATTAATTGAGTATTAGTCTTCTCTTCAATCATGTTGGTGAATTGATTTGGCCAGGTTTTTAAATAAGCCGACACTTTATCATCAACTTTTAAACCTGCTTTTTTGCGCCAATTTTGAATGCGTCGAACGATTTGGCGAGCTGTCCCTTCCGCCTCTAGATCCGCACTTAATTCAAGATCAAAAACTGCACTTAAATCTTTTTCATTTTCTTGACCCCACAAAATTTCTTTAACATTTAATTCTTGTTTTAAAATAGCGCTCAGTTCTGTGTTATTTTTGAAACTGGCTGCTTTATTGAAAGTAATAGATGCTAGGGGCTGACGCAAGGGCACTTGAACACTTTTGCGTTGAGCGTGGCCCAATTCAACCAACTGTTTTAATTCGCGCATTTCTGCCTCTAGTTTCTTATCTTGATAAAAATCAAGAATCTTTGGGTAGTCGCTAAGATGAATCGATTTGCCCTCTTTGTTTAACTGCTGATAAACAAGTTCAGTGAAAAAAGGAACTATCGGCGCAAATAGCTGGGCAGAAACAGTTAGAACACTGGCAAAAACTTGGCTTGCTTCTTTGCTGTCATCATTTTTGAAACGTTCCCTAGAAAGTCTTAAATACCAAGTTGAAAGATCATTAATAAAAGGTGCTATTAGGCGAGTGGCCCGCATAACATCAAAATTATCTAAATAATTAACTAGTTTTTTTTGTAAAGTAGTGAGTCTGGATAATAACCATCGATCTAAGACATGACTAATTTCTTTTTCTTGCTCAAGATCTAGTTTATCAAAGTTCTGATCGGCAAAAGTTTGATAAAAAGCCAAAATATTCCACCAAATTAAGAAAATTCGTCGGCGAATATCAGCCACTTCCTGTTCCTCAAAATTTAAGGTTTCGGCTTTAACTGCTGCTGAAGATAGTAAATATAAGCGTAAACTATCAGCTCCATATTTATCTAAAATTACTTGTGGCTCAGGATAATTATTTAAACGCTTGCTCATCTTTTTGCCATCACTAGCCATAATTAGACCAGTACACATGACGTTTTCAAAAGCGCTAGTGTTAGCCTTATTTAGGCTGGACTCAAATTTATCATTTGACATGCTTAGCGCAGTAGCTAAAACATGCAAGGTATAGAACCAACCTCGAGTTTGATCTTGACCCTCAGAAATGAAATTAGCTGGAAAATTTTTTTCAAATAATTCTTGATTGGCAAAAGGATAATTAAATTGCGCATAGGGCATTGCTCCAGATTCAAACCAACAGTCTAAAACCTCTGGTAAGTGTCGATAGATTTTGCCATCTTTTTCAATTAGGATTTCATCAACAAATTCTTTATGTAAATTATTAATCTTCTGGCCAGATAATTTCTCAAGTTCATCAGCGCTGGCTACACAAATTAAATCTCCGTCTTCACTTTGCCACAGAGGTAAGGGAGTTCCCCAAAAACGATTGCGCGATATTGCCCAATCTCTCGCTTCAGCCAACCAATTGCCAAAACGACCATCTTTAATATGAGCCGGTTGCCAATTAATTGCTTGATTATTTTTTAACAATTCTTCTTTGAAGGCACTAACTTCGACAAACCAAGAGCTAGTCGCATAATTTAGCAGCGGTGAATCACAACGCCAACAATGAGGATAACTATGAGTGATTTGTTTTTTGGCAAATAATAAATCTTTTTTAGCCAAATAACGAATAATTTCTACATCTGTGGCCTGAGGTTGATCTTTCGCCTTGACCTCCATACCAGCAAAATCTGTCACTGCTTCGATAAAACGACCACTAAAATCTACATGCTGAATAAAAAGTTTGCTTTTCGCATGATTATCTAACTGTGAAAAGTTGAGTAAACTCTCTCCTAATTGATAATCGTCTTCACCAAAAGCGGGAGCAATATGGACAATGCCTGTGCCCTCATCTAAATTCACAAACTGAGCAGCCTGAACGCTAAACAATAGCTTTCTGGCTTCAATAGGCAAATCTAGATCTTCTTTTAAATTAGTAAAATAAGGAAAAATTGGCTGATAATTCAAGCCTATTAATTCTTGACCCTTAACAGTTCTTATTACTTGATAATCTTGATCAACAAAGACCTCAGTTAAACGAGCTTTAGCTAAATAATATTTTTCATTCTTAGCTTTGCTTTCAACTAGGACGTAATCTAAATCGGGATTAACTGCTAAAAACATGTTGCCGGGCAAAGTCCAGGCAGTAGTTGTCCAAGACAAAAAATAAGTATTTCCATCGTCATTTAATAATTTGAATTTTGCAGTCACCGCCAAATCTTTTACTTCTTGATAGCCTTGGGTAACCTCAAAATTAGAGAGCGGGGTACTGCAACGAGGACAAATGTGCATCACTTTATGGCTTTGATAAATCAGACCTTTTTTATAAAGCTCTTTGAATACCCACCAAACACTTTCCATATAAGTTTTATCCATGGTTTTGTAGGCATTTTTCATATCAATAAAACGACCAATTCGCTTGATAGTTTTTTCCCAATCTTTGGCATAAGTTAAAACTCGTGCTTGGCAGGCCTGATTAAAAGCAGCTACACCAAAATCTTCGATAGCTTGTTTATCTTTCAAATTTAGTCCTTTTTCTATTAGATTTTCGATGGGCAAACCATGACAATTCCAGCCCCAAACACGTCTAACATATTTGCCTTTCATCGTTTGATAACGAGGAATCAAATCTTTAATCATCGATTGCATTAAGTGACCATAGTGAGGTAAGCCCGTAGCAAAAGGTGGCCCATCATAAAAAGAAAAATTTTCGGCATTCTCTCGTTGTTTTAATGATTGCTCAAAAACCTGTTCATCTTCCCAAAATTGCAAAATCTCTTCCTCTAACTGCGCCAGGTTGGGAGTTTTTCTAAAATCTTTACTCTTAAGTTTTGTCATTTTTCCTTTTTTATACAAAAAAACCCTAATAAAAATCGTTACTTAACGACTTTAATAAGGCTTGCTAAAAAGCAAAGGTACCAGCCCCATTGCTACTCAATTTTGACTCTCACGCGGTCGTTGCGGCTTGTTCTACTTTTGTCTTTTCAGACAATTTCTTCAAGCACCTCGCTAAACGATAATTTAGCTCTAGCGGTGTCCTTGTTAATAACTACATTATAACAGAAAAGATTAAGTCTCGCTAAAAAATTAATAATCAAGAAAATTATTTTTGTCTCAAGAAAGCCGGCACCTCAAACTCACTAAATTCATCATCGCCTTCTGCGTCTTCTTTTTTATCAGACTGGTCTGCTTCTTTTTGTTTATTGTCCTTCTTTAAATTGAATAAGGCACTGCGGATAAAAGGATTGTTGCTTTCAGCTTTTTCTTCTTTTTTTGGTTTGCGGTCAGCGACAGTCTGTGGTTGAGTGAAAACCTCAGGAGCACGATCAATTTTATTGTCTTCAATTTCTTCTTCTGTCGTATTTTGTACAGCTGGAGATCCACCGTGTTTTCTTTTTGATTCTCGACCATAAGCGCCAAACAGAGCTCGAGGACCTGTACCAGTATAGTTGTCATTAAAACCAGTAGCAATAACACTAATTTTAATCTTAGAACCCATGTCATCATCGATGGTGGCGCCAAAAATAATATCTGCGTCACTATCAGCACTATCAGCAATGATAGATGAAGCGTCTGAAACCTCAGTCATAGTCATGTCTGGACCACCGGTGACATTGTATAGAATACCCTTAGCTCCATTGATTGATACTTCCAAAAGGGGAGAAGAGATTGCCATTCTAGCTGCCATTACAGCCCGATCTTCCCCAGAAGCCTCACCAATGCCCATTAACGCCGTACCAGAATCCGACATGATGGTTTTCACATCAGCAAAATCAACATTAATCATTCCTGCCACCATAATTAGATCGGAAATTCCCTTTACTCCTTGACCTAAAACATTGTCAGCTAAACGGAAGGCGTCAATAAAAGTCATCTTTTTATCAACTACCTCCAACAAGCGCTGATTGGGAATAACAATTAAGGTGTCAACCATGTCAGTTAAATATTCAATGCCCTCTTCAGCAGTTTGCATTCTACGTACTCCTTCAAAGGCAAAGGGTTTAGTGACTACTGAAACGGTCAAGGCCCCCGTTTCCTTAGCAATTTCTGCAATAATCGGTGAAGCTCCAGTACCAGTGCCTCCACCCATTCCTGCGGTGATAAAAACCATGTCGGTATCAAATAATAATTCTTTAATTTTTTCTCGACTTTCTTCGGCTGCCGTACGACCAACTTCCGGATCAGCTCCAGCACCCAAACCTCGAGTAAAGTTGCTGCCAATTTGTAGTTTAGTTTCAGCCTTGGAAGTTAAGAGAGCTTGAGCGTCAGTATTAATGGAAATAAATTCTACACCCTTAATTTCTTTGGAAAGGATCATTGAATTAATGGCGTTGTTGCCGCCACCGCCTACTCCAACAACTTTAATTTTAGCGAAGGTAGTATTAGAAGGTTTAACTAGTGCCATAGGTTCTTATATAGCTATTATTTATATCAAACTATCACAATCAAATTAACTGATTTTAACATAAAAGTAAACTAGTAAACAGCGCTTTTAAAAAAAACATTTATGGAAAAATTTTCTTGAACAAAGACTTGGCTCTTTCCGTAGCTCCTAAAAAAAATTCGCTTGATAAAATTTTCTTTAAATTTAAAGGAAAATCCCCAGTACTCGTAGCGCTAATATTACCTTGACGTTTGGCGTAAGCTAAGAGCCCAAGAGCCACAGCAAAATTAGCTTGCTTAATATCATCCGTCAAACCTAAAATATTACTCGGCTTAGCTAATCTAACCGACATTTTAGTGCTGTAACGAGCTACATCAACCAAATTATAAGTCAGTGCGCCACCGCCAGTGACCACTATTCCAGCTGGTAATTTATTTTCATCCAACAAGCCAGCTTTCGCCAATTCTTCTAAAACTAAGGCAAAAATTTCTTTAATTCGTGGTTCCATAACAACATCAGTAACAAATTTTCGAGAAATAGGGTCGTGACTGCTAATACCTACTTTTTCTGGATCAAGCAAATCAAATTTCTTTTTACGTTTAGTAAATTCAGTTTTTGATTCTCCTGGCAAGGGGACTAGTTTTATCTCTTCATCGCCACTTAAATAAAGTTTTAGCCTCTCAGCATCTTCTAGCGAAATGCGCAAACCTGAAGCAATGTCTTGAGTAATATATTTAGCTCCAACTGGAATCACAGCAGAAAATTCTAAAACACCCTCAACATAAGCGCAAATACTAGTGGTGCCTGCGCCAATATCCACTAAAACTGCTCCCAATTCTTTTTCTGTCTCAGTTAAAGCGACTTCGCTGGCTGATAGGGCAGAAAAAACAAAAGCATCAACATTCAAACCCAAATCGCCCATACACTTTTCAAAATTACGTAAACTAGTTGATAAGCCAGTGATGATATGAGTTTCAGATTCTAAACGAACCCCCATCATTCCTACTGGATCCTTAATACCTTCTTGAGAATCTACTTTAAAATCCTTAGGAATAACGTGAATAATTTCACGTTCACTCGGTAGAGAAATTGCTCTGGCAGCTTCAATCACCCGATCCACATCTAAAGAAGAAATTTCTTGATTAGGTGAAGAAACTGGCACCACTCCTTTTGAATTCTTATAACGAATATAGATGCCCGAGACCGATAAGACTACATTTTTAACTGCTAAGCCAGCCATTCTTTCGGCCGCATCTAAACTTTGGCCAACAGTGCTTAAAGCCTCTTCTAAATTAACAATGGTGCTGCGCCTAATGCCGCGGGACGGAACAACGCTAAAACCAAGAACTTCCAACTTATTTGATTCATTAACTTTGGCTATTAAAGTGACACATTTATCTGTACCCAAATCAATAGCGCTGATAATATTACTTTTACTCATATTGATTAACTTTCATCATACAGAATTTGCTCAACACTGTCGAGAACAAAAAACGACTTAAATTCTTTCTCTAATTACCGGCAAATTAAAACGCATATCTAAAAAACCTTGCCTTTCAATTTCAATAAGCACCTCTTCATCAAGCAAAATCACTGATAAATCCTGCATTGTTTCTTTTAGATTGACATCTTTATCTAAAATAATTAACCAAGATTTTCCCAAATCAAGTTCTAAAAGACTGTCCTTTTGCCAAAATAATCTTTTTGCATTAATTTGATAGTCATCAAGATTATTCTTTAAAGTCAAAAAAAATTGATGATAATCTTCTTCTAAGTAGCGTTTGTTTTTGCTTAAAATTTCTTCTTGACCCTGATAAATAATTTCAAAAAGTGCTTCTTGTCCTTGGTCTTTTTTCAAATGATTGTTTTGATTTAAGATAAAATTTTGCTCTTCTTTTTTTTCATCAATCACAATTAGACGATAGTCTGGAAGTTTACTATCTAAATTTAAAATTAAAGTTCCCGGAGCTTTCTTCTCCAAAGAAGACAAGTGATAAAGTTCTTGATAATCAGCACTTTGAGCTAATTCTTGCCAGATCTCTGCATCAAAAAAATTAAAAAAGATCAAAGATTTGCCTGAAAAATTTTCACTTAATTTCTGACAAAGACTTCCAAGTTCTTGCTTGTTAGAAGCTACCTGATAACATTCAACTCTTCTAACTCTTAAAGTAAAAATTAATATTAGAGCAGTGATACTAAATGTTAAAAAAAAGTAAAGATAGTTAAAATATTTTTTATTTTTGACAGACATCGACTAATAATTGATAAATTTTTGGTTCCGCTGCTTGATAAAATTTTTTCTTAGTTAAATTCTTGCGCATCTCTTTCCTGTGCTTTTTCATTTCTTCTATTTTAAGTAAAAAGTCTGCTGCTTTCAGATTTTTTTGATTAATAATTATTGCTCCACCTGCCTTTTCCATCATTTGAGCGTTTAGCAATTGTTCATTATTATGAGTTTTAGGCAAAGGAATTAAAATAGCTGGTAGAGCAACTATACACAGCTCTAAAATAGTATTAGCTCCCGCCCTGCTAATAGCAAAATCTGCTTTTTGATAAAACCAGGATAGTTCTTCTTCCCCCATCCACTCTCTAATAAAATAGCGATCTTGCATCTTTTTGGGAAGACTTGCTTTAATTTTTGATAATTCTGCGGGGTAATTTTTTAGGCTGTTGGCTCGTCCGCACTGATGAATTACTGTAAAATTTTCTAGCAAATCTTGAAGTACTAATTTCAGCAAATTGTTGATTACAAAAGAACCTTGATTGCCACCCATTACTAAAATAAAATTTTCTAGCTTATTTCCTAAATAATCTGGCCTTTTTAGATTTTTTTTAAAAAGAGATTGTCTAACTGGATTACCAGTTAAATAATAATTGTCTTTTTTTAAATATTGGCGGGTTTGAGGAAAAGAAATAGCTACCTTATCTGCTAAATTAGCGATAAACTGATTGGCCTTACCCATAGCAATAGTTTGCTCATGAGTCACAATGGGAATTTTCAAACTCTTAGCTGCCAAAGTGAACGGTACAGCTAAATATGAACCAAAAGACAATAGAGCATCGGGTCTTTCTTTGCTTAGAATTTGTCTGGCCCTTTTCACTGTATTGGGGAAAGTAAATAAAGCCAGCAATAAATCAAAAAAAGAAGAATTGACAAATCTGACTGCTTCAAAAGGAATAAATTTAACGCCTCTTTTTTTTATTTCCAGCTCTTCGACCGCTTTTTGTTTTAATCTTTCCTGACTATATAAACGACCAAGAAAAACCAACTGATCTTTTGGGTGTCTAGCTTGAACATAATCAATCATTGCTAATGCTGGGGTTAGATGGGCCCCAGTCAAGAAAATTTTCATAATTTTATCTTAACATTTTGCTATTGCTTTTACTAATATTGAGCAAAATAGCACTGACAAAAAATACACTCAATAGCGCAGAACCACCCTGAGAAAAAAATGGTAATGGCATGCCGCTGAGAGGCAAAATTGCTACTACCGCCCCCAGATTAAACAATAGCTGAGCCGCAATCCAAGCCAATATGCCATAAAATAATAAAAATTGATATTTGTTAAGGTTTTGATCTTTAATCATTTTTTCAGCAAGGAAGAAATAGGCAGCAAACATTAGAATAATTACAGTAGATCCAACAAAACCAATTTCTTCAGCAATAATGGCAAAAATAGAATCACTACTAGCTTCAGGTACATAGGCATATTTTTGTTGAGAATTACCAATTCCTCGACCAAAGTGAGAACCAGCACCTAAAGCCAGCAAAACTTGATGACTGTGATAGGCTTCAACTTGAACATCCACATCTCTTTTAACAAAACTCAATAAACGCTCACGCCGATAAGGAATTAATAAAATAGCGATGAGAGCTAGGATTACTGAACCCAAAAGCACTGTAGAAAAAACCTTAATATCTACCCCTGATAAAAAATACATAATCATGGCACTAAATAATAAAATCAATAGGGAGCCGAAGTCAGGTTGCAATAACAAAATTAAACCTGGCCAAATTAAAAAAAAGATAAAACTTATAAACTTTGTTTTTTTTGCTAACAAGCTAGCATAAAAATTAATAAAAAAGAATTTAAAAATTTCTACTGGTTGAAAAGTATAATTAAAAATACTAATCCAGCGGCTAGCTCCATTTAAGGTTAAACCAAGCCCTGGAATCAGAGGTAAAGCTAAAAGGACTAAAGCTAAAAAATATAAAACCAAAGCTAATCTTTGAAAAATTCGTAAATTAAGAAAATAAGTAACACTAGCTAAAAGTAAAGAAAGGGCCAGCCACTTGGCCTGTTGAGTCACAAAATGATAAGGATGATTAAATAGTCTTACACTTTGCACAGTTGAGGCTTCAAATAAAAAAAACAAACCGGTAAAAGATAAAATTAAAACTAGTATTGTAAATTGCCAGTTTGCTTTTGACATCGAATAATTTAAATAAAAGCTAACCACAATCCAAATAGGGTTAACATAATTTGTATTAACCAGGCTCGCTGTACAATTTTTGGCTCATCCCAACCACGCTCTTGCAAGGTTAAGTGTAATGGCGCGGCCGGTAAAATTTTTCTTTTAAAATACTTCTTGGACAAGAGCTGTAAAAGTGAACTGGAAATTTCTAAAACAAAAATGAAGCCAATGATTAATAAGGTAAATATTTTACCTAACAATAAACCAATTACAGCTAAAGTTGCCCCAAAGGCTAACGAGCCAACATCTCCCATAAACAAACGGGCTGGAAAAATATTAAAATAAAGTAAAGAAATCAATGAACCCAACCATAAAGCAATAAATATTGATAAAGGCACATCTAAAATACTAGAAGATAAAATCCACAAACCAAAGAGTCCCACCATTAATAGACCAGAGGCTAAACCATCCAAGCCATCGGTAACATTAACTGCATTGGTGAACGCAACAATTACAAAACAAGCAAAAGGAATATAAACCCAACCCAGCTCAAAAGTACCAATAAAAGGAATATGTAAAATTGAAATACCGAGTTGAAAATAGAGCATAAAAGAAATAATTAAAGCTAAAACTACTTGCAATATTAATTTCTGCCTGAGTCTCAAACCAAAAAACTTAGTGTTTTCGAAAGAAAAGATTTTTTTGAGATCATCATATAAACCCAAGATGGCAAATGACAAAAAAGTGAAAAATAAAACATTGATTTCCACTTGATTATTTTGATGTAGTGAGGTAATTTCTATTCCAAAATAATTTAACAAAGGGATCATTAAAGCAAATAGGGTTGATACCAATAAAACAATTAATAAGCCACCACCAACAGGCACCCCAGCTTTGCTTTTGTGAAATTTATCAAAAATTGGTGTTCTTTTACCAAAAGCATCTGTGGTTTCTTGCTGAGCACGACGAAATTTCAATTGATAAAGTAAATTAATAAAAGGCACTACTGCCATGCTCGTTAAAATAAAAGAAAATAATAAAATACCTAAAAATAAAACTATTGATCCCATCTTATTTCCTTTCGATATTGGCCCCCATAGACACAAGTTTTTGTTCTATAGATTGATAACCTCTTTCAATTTGTTCAATATTACTCAAAACTGTTTCACCTTTAGCAGCAATAGCTGCCAATAAAATTGTCGCCCCGGCACGTAAATCATGGACCGTGAAATGTCCACCTTGAAAATCACAAGGACCAAAGATTTTTATGGCGTGAAAATCTTCTGCTCGGTTATCTGACCAATTAAAATTATAAGCTTTTTCCGGATCCTTAACTTCCGGATTAAAGTATTCAATTTCAGCCCCCATTTGCTTAAGATGCTCAACATATTGAAAACGGCTCTGCATCACCGTCTCATGAACAATACTTTCGCCATGACAACGACAGAGCAGAGTAGCAAATAAAGGTTGCCAGTCAGTCATAAAACCCGGATGAATATCTGTTTCAATATCTGTTGCTTGAAGGGCTCCTTTGTAGAAAAAGCGAATCCCATAGCTACCAATTTCATAACCAGCTCCCACTTCATCTAATTTTTCTAGAAAAGCAGTTAAATCTTGATGTAAAGCATTTTCTACTACAATATCACCTCTAGTAATAATCGCCGCACAAGCATAACTCACTGCCTCATTACGATCAGGCATAACACGATGAATTGCTCCGTGAAGCCGCTCCACCCCTTCAATTTCAATTTTTCGAAAAGATCGTCGGCGAATTTTAGCCCCCATAGCATTTAAAAAAGCGATTAAATCATCAATTTCTGGCTCAAGAGCAGCGTTTTCTAAAACAGTTTTGCCATCAGCTAAAGTCGCTGCCATAATCAGGGTTTCTGTGCCAGTATGAGTATTTTTTTCAAACTTATAGTTACAAGCTTTCAATCTTTTATGGAGACTATTGCTCTTGATTTTTGCTTCCAAGATTCCGTCATTTTGTGAAAAGACTACGCCCATTTTTTCCAAACCCTGCATGTGTCGATCTAAAGGTCTCTTACCAATTTGATCTCCGCCAGGTAGAGGAATGGCTGCTTCACCAAATTTGGCTAAGAAAACTGGTAAAAATAATGACGAAGCCCGAGATCGTTCGCCATATTGATTATCAACGTGACTAAAACGAAAATTCTGCGGATCAATTAGTAAAGTGTGCTCACCAGCGCTATAGGCTCGAGCACCCAATTCGTTAATGATCTTTTTAACCATCTCTACATCTGCAATATTGGGTAAATTTAACAAACGACTTTCACTGCTGGCCAACAAAGAAGCAATCATCAACTTATAAGAAGCATTTTTTGCTCCACCCACTCTAACACTGCCGTGTAAGGGCGTATTCCCTTGAATGTAAAAAGCTGATGCAGAATTCGAGTCCATATAAACTTTCTATTTTAATCTTTACCCAAATAAAAGACTTCTTCTTTTAATTCTACTTGAAATTTTTCTTTTATCGTTAATTGAATTTTTTTAATTAATTTTTTTAAATCAGCACTTGAAGCTGGGATATTTAATTCTGCACTTTTATTGATTAAAAAAGCAGCATGTTTGTCGCTAACCACAATCGCTCCCTCTCGTTGATTTTTTAAACCTGCCTGATCAATCAAAAAACCAGCTGGAATAAATTCTTGATTGGCAAATTGGGGAAAAAGTTTTTTTAAAAATTCGTTGTTTGCTGGATTGCGAAAAATACAACCGGAACTAGGATAATTAAGTGGTTGTGTGTCTAAACGCCTAGCCTGAGCTTCAAGAATTTTTTCTTTAATTAAAGCTGGATCATCTTTTTGTAACAAGAAGCTCGCAGATAAAATTACTACTTGCTCTTCTTCTTGAAAAATTGACTGTTCATAGGTAAACTTACAATTTTCATGTGAAAACATTATTTCTTCATCATTTTTCACATGAAAAGCTGTGACTTCTTGAATGCTGTCTGCAAGCAAAAAATCCAAATAATGAGCGTTATTATAAATTGCTCCGCCCACAGTACCCGGCACTCCTATAAAACCTTCTAAACCAGTAGCGTTTAGATATACGGATTTACTTACTAG
>Ga0172377_10000537_pt1 | contig 35777 bp, 56 predicted proteins | sample Pumphouse3metaG_FD_119749 | JGI IMG/M metagenome (GOLD analysis project Ga0172377, IMG submission 119749) | Leachate microbial communities from a municipal landfill in Southern Ontario, Canada - Pumphouse #3 metaG | ecosystem: Engineered > Solid waste > Landfill > Unclassified | place: Canada... | reverse complement strand
TGGTGAGTGCGACTTGACGCTTCTGCCTATTTTTTTGATTTTTCGTTTGGGTGTAAGGATCCTTTGAAAATAAGATGTGACAGAAAATGTAAATATAAACAGGAAAGGTTTATATTTGTGCTAATATGAGATATAACAGAAGCCTTCATTCCTACCCTGATTCCGAGTTGATTTCCGGTTCAGAACTTGCCTCGCAACTCGGAGTTTCAGCGATGGCGATTTCGAAGGCAAAGCAAAGCAGCCGAATCGATACTTTCGACGACTCGAAAGGCCGTGAAAAGTTCCATTCCATCGTCTCGGCACAGCAATTTCGAGCGAAAAAGGACAGACGGCACGTCACCACTCCGACGATCGGACAAAAGGCAGCCGGAATGGACGAACTCGCTGTTCAGGCGACGGCGCACGACCCGAATTTCGATGTTCCCCGAGGAAAGTTCGGCGAACCGTTACCGCGAAAGGCTCCAGCGGAAACATTCGACTTCGGAGCGGAACTTGTCGAACGCAAGGATCTTGAAATATCACGTGCCGAGAAGGAATACCAGCTCTCGCGACTAGCGAAACTGAAAGCGGACGCCGCCGAGGGAAAGCTCGTGGACAAGGCGATCGCCTTCAACAAGATTTACAGCATCGCGAGTTCCGCTCAAGAAAAGATCGTCTCCAATTTCATCACTCTTGCGCCGAAGATCATCGGGACTTTGACGGAATCCCTCGTCGCCGCCGGATTCGAGGAAACGAAAGTCCGGCTTGTCGCTAAGGACTTGGAACATACGGTCGGCGAAATGATCCGAAAGGAAAACCTGAACTCTCTACGCAATTTCACGGAAAGCCTGGACAACGAGGAAGTCCTCAAGTAATGCCCGATGAAATCAAAAAACAAGAACCGGTCATCAAGCTGAAGATGGCAACAGGCGAGAATGTGGACTATGTAACGTCCGCGATTCTTTCCGGTTTAAGGCCGCCTCCAGACATGACCATCAGCCAATGGGCGGAGAAGTTCCGTATAATTTCCGGTGCGTCTTCGAGTTCTCCGGGGCAATGGTCGAACGAACGGACTCCTTATCTGGTCGAGATTATGGACCAGCTTTCTCCGCAAAGCCCGGCGACGGATGTCGTGTTCATGAAGGGCGCTCAGGTCGGCGGAACGGAATGCTTAATAAACACGGCTCTTTACTACATCATGCACGATCCGTGCCCGATAGGACTATTCCAGACGACCGAGATGACGGCGAAGCGGTTCATCAAGCAGCGGATGAATACGGCTTTCGCGGCGATGAAGATGGACGAAATCTTCACCGGCGCCGAAATGTACTTGCGGGAATTCCCTGGCGGCGTGATGATTACGGGATGGTCGAATTCGGCAAGCAACTTGCGCTCGATGCCTATCCGGATTGCGCTTTGCGACGAAATATCCGAATGGGCGAAAGATTGCGAAGGACAGGGAGACCCGTGTTCGCTTGTCGAGGCGAGAACGGTCACTTTCGCTCGAAAGAAGCGGTTCTGGAACTCGACGCCAGGAATCGAGGGAGAATGCCGCGTCACGGAGCGTTTCCGCCGTGGCGATCAGAGATTCTATAACGTTCCGTGCCCGCATTGCGGGGAACTGCACACCTGGAAATGGGAAAACCTTTTCTGGGACCGTGACGCGGAAGGAAATCACATGCCGTGGACGGTGCGGATGAAGTGCCCGCATTGCGGCGAGGAATATGGCGAGTACCGCAAGCCGGAACTGATGAATCACGGAGTGTGGATAGCCACGAATCCGAACGGAGCCTATCCTAGCTACCATCTATCCGGGCTTTACGCGCCTCTCGGAGCCGGTCTTTCGTGGGCCGATGCCGTCTCTCAATTCGTGAACGCGCAGGGCGACATCAACCTTCTAAAGGCATTCACCAACAACGTGCTCGGAGAGCCTTGGAACATCGAAGGCGGAATGCAGATCGACAAGTTCGGACTCATTTCCCGTTGCGAGGAATACGAATCCGAAGTCCCGGAAGGTCCGGCAATCCTCACCGCGGGCGTCGATACTCAAGACGATCGTCTGGAATGCGAAATCGTCGGCTGGGGAGCGGGACTCGAAAGCTGGGGAATCGCCCACAAGGTATTCGTCGGGGATCCATCGCAGCCAGCCGTCTGGGACGCTCTTGACGCCGCTCTTACCGCTCCTTACTGCCTTTCAGATGGTTCCGAAATGCACGTGGCGGCGACCTTGATAGACTCGGGCGGTCACCACACGGACGATGTTTACAGATTTACGGCTAAACGGGAATGGCGGAACGTCTTCGCCTGTGCAGGTCACTCCGGGGCAGGTCGCCAAATCGTCACGCGACCGCAACGGACGAAGAAATCCGCCCTCCGTAACGCGACAGTCGTTTCCGTCGGCGTTGATTCGGCTAAGGACCAGCTTTACGACTGGCTCACCAAGGAAACGCCTTGCCCTGGATTCTGCCACTTTCCGGTACGAGACGGATACGACGAGGAGTTCTTCGCGCAGCTCACCGCCGAAAAGCGGGTGCGGAAATGGGTGCGCGGCATCCAGCAATGGGCGTACAAGAAGACTCGCGAGAGAAACGAGGCTCTCGACACTCGGGTCTATTCCCGTGCAGCCTTGAACCTTGTCGGCGTGGACGTGGACAAGATGATCGCGTCCGGGAGAAAATTCACACGAAACGTATCCGTTCCCGCGATGAGGCAACGGATACAGAGACACACGATTTCGGGAGGAATCAAGCTATGAGCAAGGTAATCAACTGCGATCTGAAGAATCTCGGCAAGGCGATCGAGAAGGAAATCAGGAACAACGAAAAGCAAATCAAGTTCGCGTCGATGAAGGCGTTGAATGAAACGGCTTTCACGGCGAGGACAAGTTTAATATGCGCCTACAAGGGAGCTTTCAATGTCAGAAATACGAGCCTTCCTAAAAAAGTGACTGTTGTCAAAGCGACCAAAGAAAAACTGGAATCTTCGGTCAATTTTCCGTTCGATTGGTTCTATTTGAACACGAAGGGCGGAACGAAGAAACCGGAAGTGAAAAAGAGCTTGTTCGTCCCGATCAAGTACGGCGTCCCCAACTCAAGAATGAATTCAGGAAAGATTAAAATATCGTACAAGCCTGGATCTCTTTTGAAGTATTCCGACAATCATCCTAAAAAGAAGCGCGGAAAAGTTGCGAATCCGCACGCGTTTTTGAAAATCAAGAATAAAAAAGGACAGCTTCTGTTGGCTCGCCGCGACAAGGCGGACAGAAGCCAGATGGAATGGCTCTATGTCCAAGTGCCGACGGGAAAGATATTGAAGCGGTGGGATTTCGAGGAAATCGTCAAGAAAACGGTTGACCGGAATCTGAAGAAAGAATTCGACAAGGCGCTTAAATGGGCTCTTGAAAATCCAAAAAAATAAGATGTGACAGAAAATGTCATTTTCGATTTAGGAAAGTTATATTAGCGGAATATGGCGACATTTTCCGTAAGTTATTGCACGCAGATGGTCGCGGAGTACAAATCCGCTCTCTCCACAGTCCTTCGCGGACAAAGCTACTCGATCGGAGGACGTTCGCTCACCAGGGCGAACCTGTCCGAAATCCAAAGCGGTCTAGAGTATTGGAACGACCAGCTGGCGACAGCCGAGGAAGCGGGAGCGAGTGGCGGACGGCGTCGCGTATCGTTCCGGAGGACGATCATCCATGGGTAAGGTTTACAATCAGTTCGCCTGGAAAGGCGCTTCGTTTATCTCGGACGCGATGAAGGCGTTCTTCTCTTCCAAAGGATCCGCCGATGCGGACCTTTCAGGAAACCGCGGAACTCTAGAATATCGGAGCCGGTCGCTTTATCAGAATTCGGCGTTCGCCGGTGCCGCCGTCAATACGAAAGTCGTCAATGTCGTAGGAACTGGCCTGAAGTGCCGCCCTCAAATCAACTACGAACTACTCGGAATCGACCGCGAAAAGGCGGTAAAATGGGAGCGTTCGACTCGGACTCTGTTCGAACTTTGGGCGAATTCCAAGTTCTGCGATGCGGAACGCGAAAACACGTTTGCCCAGATGCAGGACTTGGCGCTAAAGACGGAACTCATTTGCGGCGACGCGTTCGCCCTGCGTTGCTTCATTCCAACTCGGAACTCTCCGTTCGGCACGTGCTTCAAGATTCTCGAAGGCAACCGTTGCCAGAACCCTACTGGACTTTCCGATTGCGACGCCGTGACGATGGGAGTCGAAGTAGATAGCAATGGTGCCGCTGTCGCCTACTATTTCACGGAAAAGCCTATCTACGGACTAGATACTTATTCTGACTATGCGGCAACGGTCCGCGTTCCCGCTTTCGGAGTCACCGAATCCCGGAACGTAATCCATGTCTTTGAAACGGACAGACCTAACCAGAGGCGAGGAATCCCTTGGCTCGCTCCGGTAATCCAGCAGATCAAGCAACAGGAACGCTACGCGGACGCGGAACTCATCGCCGCCGTTGTCGCTTCGATGTTCACCGTGTTCATCAAGACGACGGACTCGGACTTGCCTGACGAAATGCTCGGAAACGTTCCGGACCCGGCTAGAGTCGAACCTCCGATGGCTCATTCGGACGGATCCGTTCCGGCTCCGAAGCCAGCGGCGGAATTGACTCCGGGCGGAATCGTCGAACTTGGACAGCACGAAGAAATCCAGACGGCGGACCCGAAGCGTCCGAACGCGAACTACGATCCGTTCGTCAATTCGATCTTCAACGAAATAGGCGCCCGTCTCGGAATCGCCAGAGAAGTCGTCCTCAAGAAATTCGATTCGAGCTACAACGCAGTCCGCGCCGCTATTCTCGAAAGCAAGAAGACTTTCGACAAGGCACGGATGAACCTTTCCGTCGATTTCTGCCAGCCCGTTTATGACGCGTGGCTTGACGAATGCGTCCAGATGGGAATCATCGACTGCGAAGGCTACGAAGATCCTATGAAGCGGATGCTTTGGCACGGATGCCGTTGGATTGGCGACGCGCCGATAATGCTTGACCCTCTCAAGGAAACTCAGGCGCTCAAGATGCAACTGGACGAACAGCTCACTACCCGTTCGAACGCCTGCACGCAGGTGAACGGCGGGGAATACGAAGCGATCGCCACGGAACTCGCCGAAGAAAGCAAGATCCGCGCACGGCTAGACTTGCCTGAACCGGGAAGCGTGAACAAGAGCGAAAGCGTGACCACTTCCACTCAGGAAATCGCCGACCCGCAAGGAAGTGACAAATAATGACAATGCTCCAGTCACATCTTTTAAAATAAGATGTGACAAAAAATGTCATTTTAGTTTTAGAGAAGCTATATTGAATGGGTATGAAGGAAAAAACTAACAACGCGAAAGGAAGCGAATCCCGTCCCGGGATTCGTCTTTCCGGCACTCGTTGGGCTCTCCGTCCTGAAAACGCGGAAATCCTAGCTTCTAGCAGCTATGGGGATCCGCTGTTCAAGCCGGACGGGGAAGTGACGCATTCGAACAACGTCACACGCAGGGCCGACGGAATCGCCGTCATTCACGTTGACGGAGCTCTCTCTTACCGGTCAGATTTCATGAAGGCCTGGTATGGGATGGACACTTACGAATCCATCGGGAACGCTTTTGACGAATGCCTCGCGGACGATTCCGTGAAAGGAATCTTGTTCGACATCAACTCCCCGGGCGGAGAGGTCGGCGGGGTTGCCGATCTCGCGGCGAAGATCTTCGCGGCACGGGGTAGAAAGCCGTGCGGTATCAACGCACGCACGGGCGGTATGATGTGCAGCGCGGCTTATTGGCTCGCTTCCGCTTGCGAAAAGATCGCTTGTGCGGATAATGCGGAAATAGGAAGCATCGGCGTTCTCTGCACTTTCAGCAAGTTAGATTCGGAATTTTCTACGACTGTCGTGAGCAACCTTTCGACGAACAAATGCCCGTCTCCGGAAGAACCGGAAGGGCTTGCCGTCATCAAGAAGGAACTCGACGATCTTGCGAGCGTATTCATCGATTCCGTGGCGAAGTACCGCGGGACGGATTACCAGACTGTCCTCACCGAATACGGTCAGGGCGGAGTCTTCATCGGCCAAAAGGCCGTGAACGCTGGCCTCGCGGACGAGGTCGTTTCAATGGAAGATTTGATCCGGGAAATGGTTTCCGGAAAACAGGAGGGGGCTCAAATGGCCGATCCTAAGAACGGCGCCGAGGCTAAACCTCAGGGCGTTAATGTGGACGAAATCCGTGCACAGGCGGCAACCGCCGAACGTGCCCGCATTTCTGCAATCAACGAGGCCTTCGCGGGCCTCTCCATCGACGAAAAGGACGTGAAGGCGTTCGTGGACGGCGGCAAGTCCGTCGCCGAAGCCGAAAAGTTCGCCCTTTCCGCCGCGAAGAAGGCGATCGAATCCGCCAAGGCGTCCGCAAAGCATTCCGACCCGCAAGCCGGACTCTCCGCGGAACAGAAGGCTCTTCTCGCCAAGGGAATGGCCGCCGACACCGCTCAAGCCGGAAGCGTCCAGAGTGGCGCATCCGATGTCGGCGAAAACGCCGAAAGAAAGGCGTTCATGAACGGATTCAAGAAAGCCTATTCAAAGTTTAAGGAGACTAAATGATGACTACTGCAACGCTTAGCCGTGATGGCCTTATCGCCGGAGAAGCATTCGCTCCGGTCCCTTACACAGTTGCCGCATCGCAGACGATCGTCCGCGGACGGCTCCTTTCCTATGCGGACGGAAAAGTTTCCGCATGCGCAGCCGCCGGTACCGCTTTCGGAATCGCCGCGGATGACTTGACGACCGGTGCGTCCGATACGACGCGCAGCGTCCCAGTCTATACTGTCGGCGTATTCAACAAGAACGCCGTCGTGTTCGCCGATGGAATCACTGACGAACAGAAGACCGCCGCGCTTCTCGCGATGCGCAACATCGGTCTCGTAACCACCAACATCGTGGAGGCTTGATATGGAGTTCAATATTTTCGACCCGGTTTCCTTGACCGAGGCTCTCAACCAGAATCTTCCGCCGAAACGTTTTCTTTCCAAGACGTTCTTCGGAACTCGTTATTATTCCACGCGTCAAATCGGCGTGGACATCATCAAGGGCACTCGCCGTATTGCCCCGTTCGTCCGCGCGCATCAGGCGGGAACTGCCGTCCAGGGGCAGGAAATCGAGACAAAGTTCTTCGAACCTGGTCAAATCAACCTTCACATCCGTACCGATGCCGTCGATGCGTTCAAGCGTGCCGCCGGGGAAAACATCAGCTACGCGAATGGCGAAAAGCGTAATCCTGCTTCCGTGTTCCAGGACATCGTCGCTCGCGACCAGCAGGAATTGATCGATTCCGCTTATCGCACGATCGAGAAGATGTGCTCCGACGCCATCTTCACCGGTGTCGTCAATATGCACGACCAGAACGGAGGCCTTATCGATTCTATCGACCTTGGACTTGCCGGAACACACAACCTGACTCTCGCTTCCGGCTCCGGATGGAACGAGGCTTCTACGGATCCGCTCAAGGATCTGCGTGCTTGGAAGCGTCTCGTGACGAAGGATTCCGGTCTTAACGCGACGGATGCCGTGTTCGGATCTTCGGCCTACGATGCGTTCATCGCGAACGCAAGCGTCAAGGACTATTTGGACAAGAGCCACATCGACCTCGGAAGCATCGCTCCTGGCGACATCTCCGATGACGGCGCCACCCTGATGGGACGCGTCAATGGCCTTAACATTTGGGTCGTTGACGATTGGTTCATCGATCCTTCGACTGGATCCGAAGCTCCCCTCGTCCCCGAAGAAAAGGTGGCGGTCATCGCCCGCAATCTTCGCGCGAACGTGCATTTCGGTCTAATCAACGATGTGGACGCCGGCAACTTCGAAGGCGAATTGTTCACCAGAATCTACAAGGAACCGGACGGTTCCGCGCAGAACGTGCAGCTTCGTTCCGCTCCTCTCGCCACCATCGAACAGATCAACGGCATCGTTGTCGCTGATGTAGTCGTCTGATAGGAGGAAACGATGAAGAAAATCAAGGTTGTCAAGGGAACTATTGTTCTCAAGGACCGTTCCGCTTCGATCGGGAACGTTGTCGAAGTCGCTGACGATGAAGCGGCTCGGCTCGTCAAAAAGGGAGTCGCCGAACACGTTTCGGCATCCGAAAAGAAATCGAAGTTGGAAGCCTAAATCCGATGGCGAGCGATTTCCGGCAAGACTTGACAGGCGACCTTGACGACAACTTCCTGAACACTCGGGAATTTGGCGAAGAGGTCACTCTCACGCGTGGCGGCTTGTCCGTCACGATGCCTGGGCTATTCGACGCCCAGAGTCTTGACGGGGAACAGCTTGGCGTTGATATTGAAGCCATCGCTCACCGTCCTCGTCTTTTCGTCAAGTCCGCAGATTTGCCGGACAACAAGCCTCGCAAGGGCGACATTTTCGCTATCTCCGCATCCGAATTCCATCCCGCGCTCCAGATGAAGGGCGTTGATTTCGCGTTCGAGAAGGACGGAACGGTCGTCTATAAGCTTGTCGATGCGAAGGCATCGCCATGAGGACTCTCGAAAGCATCAAGGAATTCCGCGAAGGACTAGTGAACCTCATCAAGTCTTCCGCAATCCAAGGAATCGGCGACAACGTCTATTCCGGTCGAAAGGAATCCGCTTGGCCCGAGGAATCCGCATTCGCGGTCGTCTATACTCCTCAGACTTCTTTTGACGATAGGCGTACGTCTCCGCGGTTCTATTTGGCGAAGATGGAAGTCTATGTCGATCTCTATGCGCGGGCGACTACCGTGCAGGATTCAGACGATGAGGCTGTCGATGATGTGAACGTGTTCCTTGACGATGCGAGCGCGGCGATCGTTTCTGCCTTGCAGCCTGTCGAAAGCCGTGTCGGTCCGTTCAACGGAACCGTGAAGCGTTTCGTTCTCACCAATTTTGCGAATAATTTAAGCGAAAAAGGCGAAACGGATCGGGGGAGCCAGCGAATCACTTTTTCCGCTGAATTTGCCGTTTGCGTCACGAACGGCGGTGCGTCGGATGAGTTCATAACGGCGAAGAATACGGCAAGCATTGGACCCGGAAACGGCAACAAGCAGGAATTCAACACAACGGTGAGGATATAATGAGAAAATTTTTGAAGCCGACATTCGGCGAAGTGTTCATTCCATCGCTTTCCCGGAACATCAACCAGGAAGGCGAAATGGTGAATGTCACTGCCTACATCGAAAAGCGGATCGCTAGCGGCGCTCTCAAGGTCGTCGAAGCGGTCGTCAAGTCCGCAATCAAGAAGAAACTATCCACGGAGGATCAGAAATGAGCATTCATTTTAGCGAAATCCCGTCGGACAATCTAGTTCCGATGTTCATGACGGAGTTCGACAACACGAACGCCGCCAAGTCCGGGGCGATGCCCTGGAAAAACTTGCTGATCGGTCAGAAACTCTCGACCAGCTCAGAGACGAACCTCAAGCAGATAACCAGCGACGAACAGGCTGACGCTCTTTACGGTGCGGGATCTCAGCTTGCTCTGATGATCCGCGCGTTCCGCAAGAACACCAAGAATTCCGAACTTTGGGCACTCCCTGTCGCCGATGCGGACGGTTCCGCAAAGGCTTCCGGGACGATCACCGTCACGCTTTCTGATAGCGCAACGGAACTTCCGTCTTCCGGCGTTCTCCGCCTGATGATCGGCGGACAGAAAGTGCCCGTGAATGTCTCCGCGGGACAAAGCGTCACCGAGGTTGCCGCCGCTATCGTCACGGCGATTACGGCGACGAATAACTTGCCCGTCACGGCTGCAAATGTCGCAGGCGTCGTCACTCTCACGGCGAAGAACGCGGGATCTTGCGGAATCGGCATCGATGTCCGTTACAATCACGACCAGGGCGAAGAACTCCCGTCAAAGGTTGTCCTTACCGTTGTCGCGATGAGCGGCGCCGGTGCGGATCCTGTCTATTCCGACGCTCTCATCGGTAACGTCATCGAAGGGACTTGGTACAACGCGATTGCGAGCGGTTCCGACGAATCGTCGAACATCGCCTACATCAAGGGCCTTCTGGACGAACGCTGGACGGCGACTGTCCAGGAAACGGGAGCCCTGTTCTTCAGCTTGAACGGTCGCTCCGTCACTTCCGGACAAACGACGACCTGTTACGGCACCGCATCGCTCGAAAGCATCCAGACTCGCGCGAACGCTCTCAATTCGCAGGTAGTCGTTCTTGTCGGCATTCCTGAATCGCCTACTCCTGGCTTTGAAATAGCCGCTGCTGCTCTCGGTTGCATCGCTCCGAAGGCCTTGAACGATCCCGCGCAGCCTCTTTCGAACTGGGCCGTGAAGGGAATCGTCGCCCCGCGCGAAACGGAACGCGAAGGAATCGAAGGGAACAACGCAATCCTGAAGGCCGGATCGGCTCTTCTTGTCGCAACTAGCGACGGAACCGTCTATCTCAAGCGAGCCGTGACGACTTACAAATATACGGCGAACGGAGCCTCGGACACGAGCTATCAGCAGCTAGAAAAGGTGTTCACGCTCTCGTTCCTCCGCTGGGATTGGAACAACTATCTCGCCGGACGATATCCTCATGCGAAACTAGCGGATGACGGAACGGACTTCGGCCCGGGTCAGGTCATCATGACGCCGAAACTCGGCGCAGCGGAACTTCTTGGCCGGTATGAATACTGGATCTCGAAAGGTCTTGTCCAGGACTACGAAACGTTCAAGGCGAACCTTGTCGTTTGCCGCGACCCTGACGATTCCACCGCGATGCAATTCCTCATTCCTGCCGATCTGATCGACCAGTTCTTCATCGGCAAGTCCAAGATTCAATTCAAGTAAGGCAGGTAAACTATGGCATTTGAAGATGTGGGCGGAACCCACAAGCTATTTGTCAACGGCGTCCAGTACAACCTGAAGGGCGACCCGACGACAGACATCGGAGGCCAGAAGCGCACTCCGGTCATGGGAGTCGATGGACGCTGTCACGGCTACAAGGTTGAGACGATGCCCTCGAAGATCAGCGGGACGATCACCGACACTTCCGATTTGGACCTTGTCGAACTCCGTCAGTTGCACAACGCCACCGTGAAGCTCGAAAAGCCGAATGGAAAGACGTTCGTCATCAACGGCGCGGCGTTCAGCGGAGATCCTTCGGAATCCGGAGCGGAAGGCGAAATCTCCTTCGAGTTCAGCGGTCCTCCGGGCAAGGAACTTGAGCCGTAAGGCTTTCACTCATCCGCGCGTTCAGCTGGTGGACGGAACCCTTGAGTGGTGTTCCGATGCGGTCCGAGTCCGCGGCGCGGCTTAATCTGTCTAATTCCACAAAGGAGTAAAAATATGGAATACAAACTTGTCGTTCCCGTCTCGAAAGTGAACGGGGAAAATATCGAAACCGTCGAAGTGAAGGAATCTTTCACGGGACGGGACATTCAGTCGATTGGAAATGCGAAAGGCGAAGGATCCGCAATGATCGCTTTGGTCGTTTCGGCGACTGGACTCGGAGAAAATGCGGTCTTGAACATGGATGCAAGAGATGTTCAAGCTATCGGGACATTGGCCAAGCCTTTTTTAGCAGGTGGCGAGGCCTAGGCTTCGACGACGGCTTTGCCGCCCTCGCCGGAGTGTTCCATTGGTCATACGACCAGATTATGAGCCTGGATGCGGACGCTTTCGAATATAGCGTCAAGGCTCTCGGAAAATATGCGGGATGGATGAAGGGAAAGAAGTGACTTTGCTTGCTTCTTTCTTTTTTGATGATTTTTGTCAATTTTTGGATGTATATTGATGATATGAAAAGAAGTAACGATGAAAATATCGAAGATTTTTATTTGCTGAATAATACAATTCGTTCTTTATTTAAAACGAAGTCTTTTGATTGGAATAATATTATCAGTGTTTCAGGAATTTTAGGGCTTGTCGTTCCGTTCATTCTTTTTTGGGGCGGAATGCTGCTTCCTCTGTTTACTGACGATATTATTTATATTTGTTTGGCTTTAGTTCCGTTTTATGTATGGTGCTTTGTTTTTATGAATGTTGGAAAAACGGATACGAACATTGTTGTATCTTTTTTATTTAGTTTTATATCGTGTTTTTTATTATCTATAATAGTTCTTGTTATTAGATTTAGTGATGTTTCTCAACCATTTGAAATGACAGGGAATATGATTTTAATAAATTTTTTACCGTCATTTTTTATTACGCTATTGGCGATCTACATTCACGAATTACATCACTATCAAGGACCTGATTTAGGTTATTCAGGCTGCTCCAATTCTGATTAGTAAATAAGATGTGACAAAATCTGTCATTTTTGAACGGCGTATTTTATATTTATCGTATGTCGTTCATCAATGTCAATATAGGCCTTAATTTACAAAACGGTGTAATCAATTCCGTCATTGGAAATCTGAATGGAGTTACCAAGGCCGCTATTGGAAGCAGCGATGCTTTGGGAAAGATGCAGAGCAAAATGTCTTTTTTAAAGAATGCTCAAGGTCTTGCCGGAATATCAAATGTTATTTCCAATTCTACAGCCGCTGTTAGAAGCCTTGTTTCTGGATTTGAAAAAGTTACTGGATTGGTCGGAACGTATGCCGCACAAGGTGACAAGATTGCGAAAACATCTAATCTATTGGGAATTTCAGTGCACGACTTCCAGGCGTTTTCTTCGGCGGCTGGACTTGCGGGCATAAGTACAGAGGAATTGACTTCAGGATTACAGCGGTTTACCGTGAATCTCGGAAAGGCTCGGGCTGGTGACGCTTCATCTAAAAAAATATTCGATTCCATTCTTCCTAAAGATCTTTCCAGTTATAAAAACAGCACGGATGTCATCACGGCCATCGCAGGAAGCTACGCAAAATTGGGATCCGCGGAACAGAAGGCTTTCGTATCGCAAGAGCTGTTCGGAAAATCTGGACTTAAAATGTCTGAACTTCTATCCGGTGGAGAGGAGAATCTTAAAAGCTATATCGATACGTATCACGCCGGATTCGATGATAAAGGGGCTAAAAGTGCGGAGGCGTTCGGCGACGATCTTCAAATGATGAACGAGCAGATAAGCGGAATTAAAATTTCGGTGATGCAGGAACTTTTCCCGGCATTCAGCGAACTTTTCAAGACGATTACCGCTTATATGAAAAAGGACGGCGGAAAAATCAAGGATCAGTTGGTGACTCTAGGGAAATCGGTTGCATCGTTCGTCACGGATTTATTGCCGAAAATTCCTGCGATCTTGGATAAAATAGTCACAGTAGTTAATTTTATTGGCCCAGGTTTGACTCTTTTTATAGGAGCATTTGCAGCGGCTATTCCTTTTATATCACAGATTTGTATAGGAATTGCTGGTTTTTTACCCGTTATAAAGGCAATTGCGGCTGCTCTTGCTGGACCTGTAGTTTCCGGTATATTGTTAGCCGTCGCCGCCGTTATTGTTTGGAAAAAAGTGATCGATGACATTATCGATAATTGGGACATGTTGAAATCATTTATAGTTGATGACGTTTGGGGTGCCGTAAAAGATTTCTTTGATAAATTCATTGCTGTAGTTTCGTTCGCCTGGGACTCTTTCTATTCGATTTTCATCGAACCTTTCGTGAACTTCTTCGATGCGATTCCTTCCGCGGTGTCGAGCCTTTGGGATGGTTTCAAGTCTGGAATTTCTGAGATATTCGGGATGATCCATAAACTTTGGGGACTGTTCACGGATGGAATCAAGATGGTCGCGGATTCGTTCCTGGATCTCGGAGGGAAAATCTACGACGCCATCTTTGGAGCTGTTAGAGAAGCCTGGAAAGCGGCCAAAGGGTTGCTTTCGGACTTGCCTGTAATCGGTAACTTATTTGATGGTAACGAAGATTCGAATAATAACGGGACTTCGAATGCTTCTCCTGTGGCGGGTAATCCTCAATATGCATCAGAATTTGGAGGAATCGGAGCTACTGTAGGTTCGATAAATTCAAGCACGACGACGACAAGCCGCTTTGCGGTCGATTTCCAGAATATGCCTCGCGGCGTTTCCGTGACGCCTCCCGATAATGGCGACTTCGACTATTCGCGCGGCTATATGTTCGCAGGTGGCGTCTAATGGCCACTCACGATAACACTTACTCGGACACTCTCTATAAGGTGAGCATAGAGACGCCAGAAGGCGTCGTCGATCTCGTTGGAGCATCTTACGCTGGTGTTCCGTTTTTCGTCGATACGGCGAGCACGGCTGGCGGGCGAAATGTCGTCACCAAGGCACTCCCGTTCTCCGGCAATCACGTAAACGAGGACACGGGCCTCAAGGTCCGCGAATTCCCGGTAACATTCTATCTGCTTGGCTCCGATGTCGAAAGCAAGAGGGCCGATCTAGAAACGGCGTTCAACAAGGAAGGCGCGTTCGAATTCGTCCATCCTTACTATGGAAAGTTCTTCGCGCGGTGCAACGCCTACAGCCTGGAATACAACAAATCCGAAATCGAATATGTTTCCGGCTCGGCTACGTTCGTCCCGGAATCCGAAGTCAAGAACGCAGGCAAGGCCGTCACGGATCTCCGCGGCGTTACCATCTCCAAGTCGGACGATTCATTGTCGGCTGCGAAATCGCACTTCACGGAAGCGTTTAGCCTCGCGAAAAAGGCGAAATCAGTAGTGGACTCGGTCGCCGATTTTACGAGCGGAGTCCTAGACGACATCGAGACGGCCAGAAGCTCTATCCGTTCCGTCTCCGAATTCGTGAACACGGTCTCGCAGATACGGGACAACATCCAGCTTGCCTTAATGACGCCTTCGGACTTCGCGTCGAGAATCCAGAACTTGCTCACGATGACGGCGGAAACGCTAAAGATTAAAGAAGGATCATCATCGAAATCATTGTTCAACGGCTATGTGAACGAAAGCATCGTATCGATGAGTTCTTGCAAGACGGCTTCCGAAATCGATTCGGCAAACATCGCCGCGGATTCTCTTTCCGCCGAGGTTTCGAGACTTGTCCTGATGAGTTCCGCATCGATGGCTGTCCGGTCTGTCGTGGATTGCGAATTCGCATCCGTCGAAGAGGCGGAAGCGATGCAGGACGCCGTGACGGACGCTTTCGACGAAGCGCTTGGAAAAGTCGATGACGCCGACGATTACACGGCTCTTGTGGACATGGAGTCGTCCGCTCTCAAGTATTTGCGCGACACGATGTCGAAGCTCGCCGTTATCGTCGAATTTCCGCTTACGGCGAATCGAGACGCCTTGTCCGTATGTTTCGATTGCTACGGATCGCTCGATAAGTTGGATGACGTAATCGAAAGAAATTCCATCGCGGATCCGATGGTCATCAATCGCGAAAAGTTGAAGGTCCTTTCCGAATGATCGAAGTTTACGCCAATGGGAAAAAGTTTTCGAACTGGCTCACGGCTTCCGTGAACCGCTCGCTTGACCATATAGCGGCCACTTTTTCTTTGTCCTTGCAGCCTACAGGAGGGCTCGAATCCTTCGGAATGTTCCCCGGCGATTCCGTCGAAATAAAATGCAACGGGACAAAGGTCCTTTCCGGATTCGTGGACAAGTTGAGCAGTTCGTTTTCCGGGGGTTCCCATTCCGTTAGCGTGTCCGGAAGCGAAAAGACATCCGACCTTGCGGATTGCTGCCTGGAATCTCCGCTGGAATGGGCGGAAAAGGACATTTCCGGAATAACAGGCGACATTTGCAAGGCGTTCGGGCTGTCTTTCTCGAATTCGAACGGTGTCGAAGTTGGAAAACCGTTCAAGAAATTTTCGGCGGATCCAGGAAGTAAGGCGCTTGAAACGATCTCGAAATTGTGCAAGGAGCGTGGGATTCTCGCCTGCTCGGACGGAATCGGAAATGTTTCTCTAGTCCGTCCTGACTCGTGCCAGCGCGGCGATTACCTCGAACAGGGGAAGAATCTGCTTTCGGCGAATGCCGATTATTCCATCGTGAACCGGTACTCGACTTATCTAGTCTATGGTTCCGGAAAAGCGAAATCAAAGGTCAAGGCCACGGCGACGGATTCCGAAGTGGAACGGAACAGGCTCATCATCATCGTGGATTCGAACTCCACGGCAAAAGAGAATGTCCAGGCGCGTGCCGATTGGGAAAAGTGTTCCAGAATTGCAAAGTCGATGTCCGTCAAGTGCGAAGTCCACGGCTGGGAATGCTCGTCTGGGATTTGGTCACCAGGAGTAATTTGTTCGATTTGCGCACCTGCGATAGGAATCAACGAAATGATGGATCTTTTGGCGAATTCCGTGACGCTTTCGTGGTCGATGGAATCGGGAGAAAAGACGGAAATATCCTTGGTTCCTCCTGAAGTCTATGCGCCTCAGCCTGAATCCAAGAAAACGAAAGCTTCGAAAGCATCGAAGCCCGGAAAGGCTGACCCGTGGGCGAGCATTCGAAAGGCTGTGCGCGGATGAACGGAGCTATCGAACAGGTCGTGAACCGGATTCGCTTGATTGTGGGCCGTTGCGTAATCGCGGCGACCAAGTACGATTCCGGTGAATTGCAGGCGGATGCCGAACTTCTCGCCGGGGAAAAGCGTCGAGGGCTCGAATTCGCCCAGCAGTACGGATTTTCGAGCCGTCCAAAAGGGGATGTAAGCGGGATCGCGGTTTTCATCGGCGGCTCTCGGGATAACGGTGTCGTCATCGCCACGCATGGCGACGGAGACGAAATGTCTCAAACTCTCGAAGAGGGCGAAGTATGCGTCCATTCCCCGTTCGGGTCTAAAATTCTGCTCTCCAAGGATGGAAACGTTCAAGTCTCTGTTGCCTCCGGGAAAAAGGTCATCTATACGGCGGACACGTTCACCGTGACAGGAAATCTGGAAGTCGATGGCGAAGTTTCGGCGAAATGCTCGAACTCTGCGACGAAAGTTTCACTCTCTACGCACATTCATCCGTCTCCTGCTGGACCTACTTCAAAACCGACTCCGGGAACTTGATATGGCTCTAAATCTATCCTCCTTTAAGTCAAGCCTTAAATCGGCACTCATTGACGCCGCGAATAAGAACAATAAGGACAACGTGACAGTCGATACGGCGATGACGAATCTGGCGAACGCTATCGCCGGGCAGGTTGACGCTTACATCAAGACAGCCGAAGTTACCGTGACGGCGCTGACGGGTGAAGTTTCCGTGCAGGGTTCGGCGACGGCACAGGCGAACGTCGCTCCCATCACGCTTACCGGAAACGATGCGACTCACTCCGGCGGACTTTCGTAAAAATAAGATGTGACAAAAAATGTCATTTTTGGAATGGATAAGCTATATTCATTCCGATGAGCGACCTTGCACTTTGCCGCCGTTCCGACGGAAATTTTGACCTGGATTTCGATTCGGAATCCGGGGATCTTCTGCTGTCAGAAGGTCTTGAAAATGCCGTTGCAATTTCGATAGGCACTTATGCCAGGAATCGTAGCCTGGGAACTTCGGCGAACCTTGAACCTGTTTTAGGCGGTTGGTGGGCGGATGCGTTGGACGAATCGGGAACGCTCGGCGGATACCTTTACGAGGCTTTCCCCGGAAAATTGACGGATTCGACTTGCCGGGATGTCGAGACGCTCGTAAAAGACGCCTTGAAGTGGATGGTATCGGATGGCGTTGCGAAATCCGTTTCCTGCTCCGCCGAAATCGATTCGGAAGACGCGGAAACCGTGTCCATTTCCGTGACGATCGAAAAGCCTCAAGGAAATGCGGAAACATTCAAATTCGAAGTGAACTGGAAGGCGACAATCGATGGCATTTGAAACTAAAAGTCTTTCCGACCTGGTGCGTTCTAGCGAGAACGCTCTCAGCGTCAAATTCTACGGTGCCGTTTCCGTCTTGCGGAAAACGGTTCTCAAAGTGCTTGCGGCCGTTATCGGCGGTGCTCTATACATGATGGAACTGATCGCGAAGCGCATCTGGAAGGATCGTTTCGTCTCGACGTGTTCCGACGATTGCCTCGACGGATTCGGAACGGAATACGGACTTCCTCACAAGTCGCCTCTCTATGCCAGAGGCTCCGTCCTGATGTCCATATCGGGCACGGAAAGCGTAAATATACCGCAAGGGACGGCTATTGTTGACGAATCGACGGGGAAAGAATACGAGGTTTCGTCGGCGATGGATGTTTCTGGCTCTAATGTCGAAGTTCCTGTCGTCGCTCTCGCTTACGGTGCGGAAAGCGACTTGGATTCCGGAGCGGAACTTGCGTTCCGGGATTCCACGCCGTCCGGGATTTCGGAAACGGTGACGGTCGCGACATCTGGAATCTCTGGCGGCTTGTCCGTCGAAGTGGAAATTGACGGAGAATCTCAAGTATGGGGCGAGACTGCTGACGAATACCGCGCGCGTCTGCTGAATCGAGTCCAGAATCCTCCCGCCGGAGGATCCAAAAATGACTATTGGCAATGGGCGATGCGGTTCTCGTTCGTCACCGATTGCTTCGTTTTTGCGAATTATCCGAACACGAATTCCGTGTCTGTCTCTCTTGCGAATTACAATTCTTCATCCATCTCCGTTTCCGCATCGAACGTTTCCGAAGCGAAAACATACATCACGTCCGATGTTCGTCGCCCGATCACGGCCGATGTCCGCGTATTCAGCGTGACTCCTGTCGCGGTGGCGATTGTCGCCTCTGTCGCTCCCTATACGGAATCCGTCAAGTCCAGCGTAAACGAAGCCTTGAAATCCTATCTTCGCAAAATTGCCCCCGGCGATACCGTGTCGATCGCGGATATGAATGTCGCCGTCTTGGCGAATTCGACCGCATCTACTTTTTTGATTTCTTCCTTGCAGAAATCGGGATCTAGCGTTCCATCGCTTGAACTGTCGCTTTCCGTTCCTTCCGCTCCGGATTCTTCGACGGCTCCGACTGCGGAAGTCGCCAATTTGACGCTGACGCTCAATAACGGGGAGTCCTGATGAGCGCGCCGATAGTCCATTCTCTATCGCCTATGATGGCCGGCGTCGGCTGTCCCGTGACGATCAGCGGGTGCGGATTCTCGGCCTATTCAAGCGTCAAGTGCGGATATAAAACGATTCCCGCTTCGGAATGTGCGGACGATTCGCTCACATTTTCCGCGCCTGGAGATTCTGGAACTTATGCCGTTTCTGTGACGAACGGGGAAGAATATTCCGAAGAGCTTAAATTAGTCGTCGTAGAACTTTGCAATGTACCTGTCCGCCGTCTTCCGGAACGCGACGAAGAGGAATTTCGCGACTCGCTTCTTGGACTCATGCCGCGCGGCTTCGCTTGGTATAAAGGAAACGATGGCAACTGGTGGAAATTGCTTTCGGCGTTCGGGTCCACATTCGCAGAAGTTTATGGCACGCTACGCTCTCTAGTCGATGAATCGTCGCCGTTGAAAACGACGTCTTACGCATCGTGGGAAAAGGAATTGGGACTTCCTCGTAAGGGTCTCGAATTCTCTGAAGATTCCGACCGTCTTGCTGAAATTTACCGTATCGCTCGACGCCCAGGAGGATGCACGGTCCCTTATTTCAAGGGTATCGTTTCGCTTTTTGGCCTTGGATGCCGAGTTTACGAGTATTGGAAGAATTCAGAAAAATTCGAGGATGTCGATTTCGGAACGGACGACCCGAATTTCTATTGGATGGTCCAGTTAGAATACCAGACATCAGAAATTTACACGGATGTCTTCAGCTGCAATTCGGAATGCGACGATTACTTGCGTACCTGGTGGCGAGAGAATGTCGAGACGCTTTTGGAACTTTCAAAGCCTGCTCACACGAAACTCGTTTTCACTTATGTGGAAGATATCGAAGGCCGTTCGATTTTGACGGAAGACGAATTTGAAATTTTGACAGAGGATGGGGAAGCCATTCTCACGGAGGAATAAAGATGGCGGCGGAAGACGGAAAAAGGATTTTGCAGCTAGACGCTGGCACTCTTGCGGAACTCAAGGCGACCGGATACTTGCCGGTGGCGATCGATGGGAAGACTTACCGTCTTCCTCTCGCCCCGCTGGCCGGGAAATACGAGTATTTCGAAACAGGTGCGTCCAAGGTCACAGTCGAAGGGGCTATCTCGGTAGCGAGCAGAAATACGACGTCTGGTTCTTCTGTCACGGCGTATGATTCCGAAGGGAACTCGATCGGCTTGCTTGCTCCTATATCTAGGACAAGCCAGGCTAAAAAGATCCTTTCTTGGACAGGGGAAACGGTATCGTGGTCAGATCCAGACTCCTACACGCTCCCTACGGCATCCACTACCGTATTGGGCGGAATCAAGGTTGACGGAACAACGATTACTGTCGACGCGAACGGAGTCGTTTCCGCATCGTCCTCCGGTTCGAGCGATCACCTTGTCCTCGCTTCTTCGATCGCTACAACTCCGGGAAATCTCGCCGCCGTCCTGGTTCCCGCTTCGGAAGACGAGCCGATCACATTGACGCCTATAGGAAATCAGCTCCGAGTCCACGTGGCGACGGACATGACTTCGGATCCGTACCTGGCCACTTGCGAAGAGCAGGACATCAACTCGTCATCGTCCAATTACGGCGGATACTCTCTCGCGACGGGCATCACGGATCTCGTCTGGGACGACTCGACCTCCGCCTCGTGGATTAACGCACAAATCTATCAGCATCAGCGAATCTCGAAAGCTCAAGGGACGCTCTCAAAGTGCAATCTAGCGTTGGCAGGGACTCTCGCTTTCACCGATCCTGTTCCGTGCTTCAATGTCGGCATTTTCTCTACGGACGGCGTCCTTCTCGGATCTTCCGGACTCCGGAAATACGGCACCGATTTCACTTCCGGCGAGCAGCTTCTTTCCGTGGACTTGACCGAGGCTTCGACTGGGTCTCTCAAGATCAAGCGGAATCAAAGATATATCGTCCAGATCTGGTCTTGCGGCTGCCAGTTCGCGTCGCAGGAGCACGTGAGTCAGAGCAACTACGTGTACGACTACACGCTTCGGCAAAATTTGACGACTACGACTTCGTCACCTGCTTTCGTGGCCACGTCCGCATCGATGAACAAGTCCGATATAATCCCGTTTTTCTCGTTCGGCGCCGTGGCGCTCAATTAAGGAGCATTTATGTACAAACGAAGCGAATATCTGGAATCCACCGATTGCGGAAAGCAATCCCTAGCCCGCAACAACGACGGCCTTGACTGGAACTATGCGATAGCGCGGAATATCGACCGCGATCTTCACGAGAAGCTGCTCGCGTTCGACGCGTCCATCTTGACTGGATTCGTGAGCGTGATTCCGCTCATTTCGAGCGGATATTTCGCAACGGCCAAGACAATCATCTCGTCGGCCACAATCGACGAGACTTTGGAAGATACACGGACTTGGCTCGTCTCGGCATTGACCGAGGCGGACGAGGCTGCTGGCAACACGGCACAAACGACGGAAACGGAGGAATAATATGCATAAGATAGATACATCGACCGCGACTGCTGATCGTGAATTTACAGATGGAAATGCTTCGACTGGTGTTAAATCTACTCAGCTGAATGCGTCTTGGTTCAACACGATCCAGAGAGAATTGTGCAAGATTGTGACGGATGCGGGCCTGAATCTGGATGCTTCCGATGACTCGCAACTGTCCTCCATCATTGCCGGAATTCATCAATGGAAGACATTTTCATCGACAGGTTCGTCGCAGACTTTCGAATTGGGAACTTGGAGGGGAAACAGCGTAATAAAAGCGTTGCCATCGGCTGGGACGTCTGTAGCTTATCCGACGTCGATAACGGTGACGCAGGATTCAATTTCTGGAATATCGGTCGTTGTTCCTATTATTTATAACGATTCGTGTTCGATCGGCTACAGAGTAGGATCAGGAGTGGCAGCCAGTTCTACCATCCATAAAGGGGAAATAGCCGTTCTTTCCAGTTATGCGGCTTATGGAGCTACAGGGCCTATCGCAAGCATAACAGTTGTCCCTAGCAAGATTCTAGGACGTTTCGACGCGTTAAACGTTACCGGTAACGCATCCGTTGGCGGAAATGCAGATGTTTCTGGAATCTTTACGGCATCTGGAACTAGCAATCTTTCAGGAGGTGCCGGAACTTTCACTCCTGCCGGAGAAAACACACATCCTACAGCATCTATTCCCTACTTGTCTTCTGTCGATATTATCGCGTCTGGAGAAATCACTTCCGAAGGATCCATTTCGTCTGGATCGCAGTCTGTCAATCCGACATCAAAATCTGCAATTGACGGCGGATTCACTTCGGAAGATAGGTCAAGGAATGCAAGCAACTGGATGAGCCTTTCGACTCTAGGATTGTTCATCAGTTATCTTTACACGACTACAAGCACGGCGTTGTTTAAGTTGTACCAAGGAGCCGCAGGATGGATCATGGAAGGTCTCGCATCGATCACTGCTTCCGTGGCGTCGTTCGGATCAATCACAGCTACAGGAAGCCTAAAACTTCCTAACAGTATCACTGAAGAGAACGACATTTCTTCCATTTCTGGAACTGAAGGAGAAATTAAAATACTACACAATTCTACGAGTTCAGACAAGACCGTTACATTGTCTTCAAGTACTTACGGAGGTTCCGTTTCAGTTCCGGCGGCTTCTTGCAAAATGATCGTTTACCATAGTTCCGCGTGGAGATCGTTGTAATAATGAAAACCTACAGCGAACAAAGTAAGTGGCGCAAGTTCCTGCATCCAGTAATTACTGGAGTCGTCGCACTGATGGCAGCAGGAACTGCCTATCTATCCAACGGTACGAAGACGGAGACAAAATCCGCCGAAGTAAGGATGGCACTATTAGAGCAGAAAATCGACGGCCTTGAGAAACGAACTGACGGAATCCAGCTAAGACTTGGAAACATTGATAACTCGCTAGGCGCTCTTAACGTGAGCGTCGCCGAGATCGCGACTACTCTAAAACTGATGGTGCGCAAATGAAATGGATGAAGATGATTGTTTCGATTATCCGCAATCGCGGATTCTCGATCACATACACGAAGAGTTTATAAAATGAGCACTTGCCAATTCGTCACTTCGAATGCTTCGGCGTCGTCTTTCTTAGGAACCGATACGCACAAGCTAATCGACCCGATATACGTTGACTTCCGCGTGGACGGAGTTCTTTACCGCCTTCATCTGGAAAAGGAATGGGCGACCGACGGGCTTTCCATTCCGCGAATCTTCCAATGGTATCTTCCGAGCTGGGAAAAGGAAAACATCGTCTATAATCTCGCCGGAGCGGTCCACGATTCCGGATACTGCTGCAAGGGGTGGAACATCTTTTCGCGCGAGCAGATGGACGACATCTTCCGCGGAATCATCCGTGATTCCGGCATCACCAGGCGAAAGGCCGGATTAGCCGACAAGTGCCTCGAATGGTTCGCTAAATCTCACTGGGGCGACGACTCGCTCGGAGTCCGCGAAAAGATCTCGTTGGCGAGGATCTGAAGATGGAATTTCCTAAAAATTTTTCATTCAAGGAATTGACGGATACGAACACTGGTTACGATAACCGTCCGGAATCGTGGGAAATCGTCGAAACCGTGATCGCTACCGGTCTAAAACTTGACAAAATCCGAGAAAAGTTCGGCAATCCTATCCGCGTTAATTGTTGCTATCGATCGGACGCTGTAAATCGATCTGTTGGTGGAGTTTCATCGTCGGCTCACCGGCTTGGACTCGCCGCTGACATTTGCGCTTGGAGCGGTACTGAAAACGAAAATCGGGCACTCTACGCCCTGCTTGTCGGGATGGTTTCTGAAATCGAGATCGACCAGCTAATTCTCTACACGAAAGTTCCAGGCGACAAAACGAGCGAAATCCGGTTCATGCATGTCGGATTTAGATCAGGAAAGAACAAGCCTCGAAAGCAACTCCTTTTCAAATGACGGATGCCTAAAAATGACCTAAAACTTACAACAATATATGCTGTAAGTTAAAAAGTAAATCAGCTGACTCTTAATCAGCGGGTCGAAGGTTCGATCCCTTCATTATCCACGATAGCCCGGTTCTCACAAGGAATCGGGCTTTTTTGCGCTTTTTTGCGAAATTTCGGCGATTACGGCCGAAAAATACCAGCTTTCGGTCTTTTGTTGTATCGATATACTTCTTTCAGTTTTTAGTCTGTTTTTAGTCATTTTCTTAGTTTTTATCTGTTGCTGTAACCATTTTGTTACCACCTTTTATTAAAAAAATCAAATGGATTCTACGGCTTTTTTAAGGTCGTCTTGGAGAAGGTGGGAATAGGTGTTCAGCGTGATGTCTATCGAGTCGTGCCGCATGAGCTGTTGGACCGCCTTGATATTCACTCCAGATCGGATGAGGTTCGAGGCGAACGAATGGCGAAATCTGTGGTTGTTCACGCCGTCGTCTTCGAGTCCCGCCTTGATTACGGCCGTGCGGAGTGCTCGGATGGATGACGTGTTCGTGGCTATCGTCCCGTCATTGACGATCGTGTCTTCGGAATTTCCGGGTGTTCCCAGTTCGGACCTGAGGCGCGTCGAGATGGGAAGCGATGCGAGTTTCTGTCCCTTTCCGACGATAACGATCTTTCCGGTGGCGATGTCCTTCCACTTGATGGATTTCGCCTCGAAGTAGCGTAGTCCCGCGAACGCCATCAACGACCAGAACTTTCTGTATTCGGAATCAGGAGCGCATGCGAGTATTCTGTCCACTTCGTCCTGAGTCCAGAAAGCCTTGCTAGTCCTGTGCTGCTTCGGACGCTTGATGTATTCGAAAGGATTCCCTTGCGTCTTGAACGTCCGATTGGAGAAAGAGAACATCGCCTTTACGAGCTTCAGAATTTCGGAGGCCGTCTTCGGGGCGTATCTGGAAACGATTGCAGACGAGAAGTCAACGGCGTCCGATTCTGTCACTTGCGTGACTGTCGTTCTTTTTCTGGACGTTGACCATTCGATGAATCTTGATACTCGTAGAGCGTAAGCCTTTATTGTCGCGCGGCTCGTGCTGTTCGCAACTTCGCAATATTCTATGAACTTATTTGCAAGTTTCTGGATTTCTACGTCCGGCTTTGATTCGGCGAACGCCTCTGGCAAGAACTTTTTTGCGTTCATCAGGTCCACCCATGCGATGGCATCCGCCTTTTTCTTCGTGCCTAGCGATATGACATGGAATAGCCCGTCTTCGGCAATGCGCCCATACCAGGTGGCGTTTCCTTTCGCCTTGTGCTTTTGGAATATGGAGAATCTTTTCATTCGACGCTCCTCATGTCAACCCATCTGTCGATGGCTTCCTTGCGGAAAAAGTACTTGACATGCGATTTAGCTGGGTACGGCGAAAAGAATGGAAACGGAGGTTTCATCCGTCCCTTCTTTGTGAGGGCGATGTTCTTCGATATTGTCGCTCTGGAGACGCCTAAGTATTCGACGCATTCGGCGACACTCATGAATTCCTTTCCTGCTATCGTTGCCATTTCACTTTTCTCCTTTTGAAATTACCAAGTTACCGTCAAAGTCAAGATTCCTGCGGAGATCCAATAGACGGTCTGCCGGATGTTTCCGTTGAAGGCCCAGATGACGGCGGCGACGAAGTCTAGAGCCATTAGGACTGTCGGGAATATGCGGGGATCGATGTTCATTCCGCGATCGCCTTTTGGTATTCGCTCAATACGGATTCCTCGATCGATTTCTTGAGTTCCTTATCTTCGACTACGTAGTAAAGAAATTGCTGCTCGCTTTTCAGCGGATTTGCCGGAAAGCTGATGAATGGGCCATTGTCGGAATCGACGATCCGGATTTCGTAAAGCGTCAATGACCCGTCAAGAGTGACGCTCGCCAATCCGAGAATCTTCGAGAACTTGACCGGGACTATATCTACAGAGGTGATTTTCATTTTAACTCCTCATATCCGCACGGAACGAACGTCCATGCGATAATTTTTCCATAATCGGAATCCCACTTTTCATCTTCCCAAGTGGCGATTCCTGTCTTTCTGTTTTTGTAAAGGACAAGGTATTTTCCTTCGTCTAAGATTGATTTCAAGTCGTAGTTCCATTTCACTCCGAAAATCCTAGGATTTTTTATCTGCTTCACCCTCTTGAATGAATATTGAACGAAGTGCCATTTTCCAGATGAATCAAATTCGCATTCGGAGGAGATAAGAAAAGGCGTGTCCGTGAAAAATTGAATCTTCCGAAGTATCGAATTTATGAACACTTTAAAAGGCGGTCGATGCATGACGAAACCGTATTTGAAAACAAAGTATTTGTCGTTGTTCATTTATTTCCCTGCATTTCCTCCCGCACATCGGGCAGTACTCAATTGGCATTGCGACCCTGGAAAATCCTCATTACCGGCTTGAAGAGCTATGTTTATAATCGGTCCTATTGTATTCGAAATTGCCAAGTTAGCGTTACTTCCATTCATATCCAGATGGAGAAGGTTTGATTTGCTGAACACGCCTTTGTCCGATTTAAATTTGAATTCGCAATACTTACACATAAATTAAATCTCCTCGTGTTTTACACAAATATTAGCGGCAAAAAACACTTCCATTCCTAGATTCAAGAGCCCTCGGTCTATTGTTGCGTCGTCATCCGTAATTTCTATCATTCTATGAATAAACTTTCCGCATTTCGTTCCTTTCGGAAATTCGCAAATAGCCTTTCCTAAAGCATTTTTCATCGTTTTTTCGGCATATTCAGCGGCTTCTAGGAGTTCTTTGCTTTTTCTCATTTTTAAATTTCCTCGTATTTTGCGCAAGCTGGATTCTTGCATTTGATTTTAAGTTTTCCGTTTTGCGTCTGTCCGCTTCCGCGAACTCCGCAATACTGGAAGATGGATTCTACGCACTCGTATCGCATCCTGTGCTTGCAGGTCTTGCAAGTCTTTCCGGATTTTAAGATGCCTGGAAAAAGGTCGTTCATTTGCCATCCTACATATAACCGACGCTTGCGTATTGCCACGATTGTGGCGCGCGCTTTTCGTGCAGTTCGAACGGATTGTCGAATTTCACGGCCTTGAGGATTTCCCAAAAGAATATGCGTCCGTTTCCTTTTTTTGCGTACTCCAAAATTTCTTGAGATGGCACGCATGAAGTTTTCGATATCGAAATCCTCAATTCATCGGCTAATTTTAAATGCAATGCCGTTTCTTGTATATGATAGTATCCAAGACAAATGAATCCCGTCACTTTCTTTACCGGCGCAGTCTCGTAGAGATAGACTTTATCTTTTTTCGGATCAAAATTCTTCGGGAAAGTTTTCCTAAGCTCGCAAATCTTCTTACCCGAGTAGATAAGTTCCGACCACTTCGGGTGAATAGAAAGAATGATGTTCATTTGTTATCCTTATTAATCAAGTTTACAAGTTTCCGCGTGTATTTCAGCATGCCGCGAATTACATCCACAAGCTCGTCTTTTGTAAACCCATTGTGAGTCGATAGCCTTTCAATAAGCGTCGCTTTTCTAAGCAGCACATCATCGTTTTCCATATTTATTATGCAAGGATCGTGTCTTTCGGATTCCGGCTCAAATAACCCAGTGACGGGCATTTTGATTTCTTTCATTTCTTATTTCTTCCAAAAAGGTTTAATGATTCCACATTCGGAATACTTCTTGATGCAGTTGTAAGCGCTCGTTACATTGCTGTAATGCGTCGGGACATTCACTAGAAGCTGCTTCAAGTTGTAGTCAGGATTCTTTTCGGCCTCGATTTTCAAGGCGTCAATTGTTCGCGAAAACGTGGTGCTTCTCTTCCCAACCTTGCTTCCTGCTGGGCATTCGTTTTCTCCGATTCGAGAGAAACAAGATTTCCAGAATTCAAGATCGGCCGGAAACTTATATACTTGGCAATGATAGTTCCATTCATTATTTCTTTCTGCGAAAGGATCGAAGTCATAACAAAATCTAGCCGGAATGTTATCGTCCGCAATGATAAGCCCCAATCCTAGATCGCTGACGATATTTTTCTTTCCGTTATTATCCCATCCTTTCAGTGCTGAAAGAGGTACGGCGACAATGGACGAGGAAACTACTGAACGCCATCTGCAAGCCTGTTCAAGCACCTTGAAGTTCAACGACATCTTCGCTTCGACGGTATAGACTTCTGTGCCATTCTCATAAACCATATCGCATGACACACCGCTGATTCCTACTTCCTCGTGTAGAGTAAATCCATGGAATAGATTTCCTGCCTTTACCATACGGCAAAGATCGACTTCAGAAGAGATCATTCTTTATTCTCCGCATTCGCCCATTCGTCGAATTCCTTTTGCATGTCTTTCTCTTTCAAGCATCGAGATTCAATCGGACACGCATTGCACGGAACCGTTCCGCAAAAAGTCTTAAAGTTGGAAACCTCGTCGATTTCCTTTTTCTTTTCGATTTTCCACTTCTCTAGATTCGTCATCTCCCCTCCTTGCCGACCCATTCTCCGTGCGTCGCTCGGTGCAGGTAATTCTCGGCCTTGCGAATGTCATCCATCCATTCCTCCCCCGGTTTCTTTCCGGCCCGGCAGATGTATTTCAAAGCATTCCCGATGCTATACGCGGCTCTCCGGGGAAGATTCTCCCGCGTCACCACATCTTCGATCAATTCGATAGTCTCTGAAACCTTTGGAAAGTCGTAGTGATTTCCGCTTATCTTGTCCGTCATTTTTCGTTCTCCTTGCAGGCATCGCGCGGACCGGCGCAACGCCTGAAAAAAATGCAATGTTCGCATCCGGGAAGATTTTTCCCTAGATAGATTGATTTCTCTTTATTTCTCATTGTTCAGACTCTCCGGCACTTTTATTTTATTCCGATAGCAGAACACCTTGATCGAGCGGATGGACCTCCCTGGAGGAACTATTCCATCTTTCAACGCCTTGACTTCCGAATTCATCCAGACCTTGTAATTCTTTTTCAAGCGACCTCCTTGAGGCGATTCCTCTTTCTCGCCGGTTCGAAAAACTTCTTGACCCATTCGGAGACGGCATCCCGTTCCGCTTCCGTCGGGTAGATATTCTTTTTTCTTTCGTTACCATAGAACTGTCCAATCTTTCCGGTATTGAACACTTCGGCAGTCGCGGACGGCTTGCCGTTCTTGAAGACGAACACGAGTATTTTCTCGCCCGAAATGACCTGCTTGGGATAATCGCAGGTGATAAGGCATTGGTGCAGATCCTTCGCCTGGGAAACGATTTCTCCGATCGTCTGCGGAACGAACACGGAAAGTTTCCCGATGGAGAAAGACTTTCCGGAATACTTCGCGATGACTTTCGCATAACCGCTTTTCTGGAGCTCGAGCCGTTTCCGTCTTTCGGCGGCTTGCTTCTTGCGTTCCAGCTCTTCGCGTTCCTTCAAGTCGGCTAATTCAGCGGCGAGGACATTCTTGTATTCCTTCAAAATCTTGTCGTGCGCTTTCCGAAAATTCGCCGGGAACTTCCAGTAGGAATCCTTCGTATCGTGCCCGCAACGGCCCACAAGCCTAATATGTTCGCGGTATTCGAGAGACGCGCTGTAAAGATTGCTTGCCGAAAAATGATTCCCGAAATAATCCATCGTCTCGAAACTCGCCGAAGGGAAATTCGTCTTTCGGCGGAACGCGTCGAGATCGTTGTAATCTTCGAGGCTCTTTCCGTACTTCATCATCTCTAGAATCCCGGAAAGCTTGATGTCTCCTGCTTCCGGATGATTCCGCAGGAACAGGACGACGGCCTTTTTCTTTGCCGCGGAAAGCTTGTAAAATGAACCGTTCTTGGCGATGCGGCGGAATCCGCAAGCGAGCAGAAGCTCTACGTCCTTGTGCGTCTTCCAGATGCGGATAAATTCGACTATCTCGGAGCAAGAAAGACGCGCCTTGGCGAGAACGTACTTGAAGTCAGGATATTTCTCGCAGACCATCCGCTTCTCGTCTTCCGTCGGAAATCCGGAGGAAAGATTCAGCAGGGATCTGATCTCGATAATGGGAGTCGCCCAGTTCTCGCGGCGAGTGACGCCTCGATACTTGTCGAACTCTCCCGGAAAAGACACGTAGTATCCTCCCATCGCGACGAAACTCAAATTTCGCACTTGGACCTTTCCGTCTTCGAACATCCGGACTACATCGAGCTCGCGCGAACCCCAGCGTGCGCGGACGACGTAGGCGATCTTCCCGCCAACAGACTCCAGACGGGGAATGAACACGCAACGGTGCATCATACGCGAACCCCAGCGGCTTCGAAAAAGTCGAGTCCCGTCGAAGTCTCCTTTGGAACGACCTCCAGTTTCGGAGCCGGCCCCGGATTCGGCAATCCCGCATCTTCGGCGGCGTACCCGTCAAGGAAATAGTCCCGCGCCCACTTGAACACGACGGCGTCGGAAACGGAACCGCGCGCGGAATGCAGGAACTTCTTCGCGCACCCGGAAATGAATTCCCAGCATTTATCCATCTTCGAAGCATCGAAACGAGACGCGAGGATTGGATCCTTCTTGGCAGCCTTTTCAAGATAGGCTTGGACGACCTTCGCGGAACTTTCTCCGCCCTTGTCGATCCCGTTCGCTTCGTAGTACCTGTCCGCCGAATTGACTGATTTTTTCACTTGTTCACTCATCGTAGCTCCTTATTTCTATCGCTTGTTCAGGGATCCCTCGAATTTCCAAGGAATCCTGTTCGTTGTCCTTTTTCCGTCAACCCAGAAGATGCGGTGCCATCGGCAGTAGTTGATGCATTGCTTCTTTTCCCTTCCGCGCGGAATCACGTGCCGACGCAAGAGATCGATCTCGCGACAGTCGAAGTAGCGTTCCGGGTCGATGCAGAAACGCAGTCCGAGCTTGTTCGCCCGCTTCTTAGCGCCTTCGAGCGTTCGGCCTTCGGGAATTCTCGATTCCTTGAGCTGCGAATCCTCGAACTCGCTGTAGTGTTTATGCTTTCTCATTTAGCCTTCCTTTCCATGCAGATGCGGCATTGCCCGGCATCTCTTCCCGTGAGCCACCGGCAATCCCAGCACTCGGCGATGTTCCGCTTCCGGAACTTATCGACCTCCGTCTCTTTCTTCCGGACGAACTTCTTGTGCGGATCCCCGGCGACTCGCGGGACGTAGTCGAGAATCTTCGGGCATTCTTCGCTCATTACGCTCTCCTAGAACGGCAAATCTTCGTCTTCGCAGTTCTGGCTTGCCGAAGCCTGGACTTGACCTTGGCGAGTGGAAAGCGACTGCACGCGGGAAGCCACGATGTCCGTCGCGTATTTCACGACACCGTCCGAATCCGTCCACCGGCGGTAAGAAACTTCGCCATCGACATAGACTGGCGTCCCCTTGGCGAGCTTGATCCTGTCCAGCGTCTCGGCGAGCTTCGCCCACGCCGTCACGCTGTGCCATTGCGTATGGTCAACGGCGTTACCCGTCGCCTTGTCCTTCGTGCGCTTCGTCGTCGCAAGCGAAAACTTCACGTACTTGCGTCCGCTCGATGCCGCGACGAAAGTCATCGCATCTTCGCCCAGGTAACCCATCAATTCGACACGGTTCAGGTAGATCATTATTGGTTTTCCTTTTTAAGCAGTTCTTGGCGTTTCTTTTGCTCGGCAAGGATGAACTCCTTGGCAAGGATGAACTCCTTGGCAAGCTTCTTCAACCGTCTTTCTCTCGCTTCGATGCTCCAGATGTATATGGTGATGTTCAAAAGCATCAAGGCGGAAATGACCGAGAACACTAGACAACTGGTGGAAATGACGAGCATCAGGCGAACTCCCTTCGGACTAGCTCGTTAGCCGCGTCCGCTCGTATCTGTGTGGGCGTATCGTCCGCAGTCGCGATATAGCGGAGCGTCTCGTCATCGTAATGGGCAGCTACGCAGTTCTCGTTGTTATTGATTTTGTTATTGTTCATATTGAACTCCTTTTGATGTAATGATTCTGCTGATCCTGTCGTCGCCCGTGCGGCGAACATATTCCTCGTAGCTCATCGTAGGCCCCGGCTTCGGAAGCGTGACCGGGATGTAGCGGAACCCGAGTTCCGCCGCACGGCGCTTCAGCTTTTGAAGCGAATCCGGATGCGCCCATTTTCCGCCAGACTTCTCGGTCGCGAACAGATACGCATCGTGCAGTCCGTGCGACTCGCAAAAGTCTTCGAACTGTCGGAACGCCTCGGAAATCTCGAACGCCCTTTGCGCGGAGTCGCGTCCGCTTGGCTTCGGATCGTAACGCACCTCGAACCGGGAAGGGTCTTTTCGAACCATTCCGAGGGCCTTCTGGAGCGTCTTTTGCGTCGGCACATCCGCGAGTCCCTTCGCCGCGGAAAATACCGCCGCGATCTCGGAATCCAGGCACGGAACGGCGAACGAAAGAGACTTCGCCACCTCGCCGAGCGTCGCCTCTTCGAGCGGTCGCCCCGCCTGCGCATAGGCGAGCTTCAGCTGCGTGAGGAACGTGAAAAACCGTCCGTTCGTCTGCTCGATAGTTTCCATCATCCGGCGTCCTTTTCGAGTTTGGCGACCCTAGCGGCCGCATAGTTCACGAGCGCGCCTCGCCAGTTGGCGATGACAACGCCGTCGCGGTCGCACCAGTCGCGGTCCGAGCACATCTCCCACCACTCGCGGGCGAGCGTGTCCGGGATCTGTCGGATGCCGGCGAAACAGTAGAGCTTGTCGAGGCTTGGCGGCTCCTCCGCCTTGGCGGGAATGCGATGTGGTGCTTCGCACTCCCGCTTCGGTAGCGGAGCCTCGTCGGCTGAAAATGTCCCATCCGTGGAGCTGTCCAGATGCTCGTTGTCACCGCTTGCGCGGCTGCTAGTGGCATTCCCGGCGTTACCGCTATGGGCGTCCACGGATGGGGTAATGTTCTTTCTCGGACGGCCACCTTTTAGGCCGTTATTTTGACAAATTTTTAATCGTTCGTTAGACCATTGGACCATTTTTGCGCCGAAAGAATCTCCGTCGCAATTAAGATCATCCAAGTCGTCCATAGATTTTCTTATGTCGTCGGCGATTTGAACGTCGTCCATTTTTCGGAAATGCCCAACGAACTTGCAAAATTCTACTCTTGCCCAAAATGGATAATTCATATCAATCTATTTTTGATTCTTTGTTGAACACGACTGCAATTGTTGATCCGATCGTTAGACGGACTCCTTTCTTTGCAAATTCGTTTTTTGTCTTTACGATTTTATCGTAGCATTCTTCTGTGATTGCTACGTACTTTGAAGTATTTCTCTTTTCTTTTGAAATCATACTTCAAATGTATTAAGTGTTTCTTCAAAAGTCAAGAGTATTTTTAATTTTTTTAATAAAAATTTGTAGTAATACTTTATTTTTTATAAAATTCTAATATGGACTTGAAAAAATTTACAGATAGAACCGGAATTACTTTTACGGCTATCGCCCAAAATTTGAAATTGACGCCATCGTTGATATCTCAATGGCATCGAGGTAAAAGTATGCCTGGATACGATCATATCTGCGGTTTGTTAGATATGGGAATGTCTTTTGAAGAATTATTTGGGAAAGAGAGATGGAATGTATTAAAGAAAACAATAGAAAGCTGTGTAAATAGATCTTTAGATGGATTGAGCTCTGAGGATTGCGTTAATATCGTAAAAACTGCTTTTAGAGAAATGAGTAAGTAGGAGATAATATGTCTATTTTTGATTTTTTATTTAAGAAACAAAGCGCAAAAGAAATTTTTTCAGTTGCGATTGATTTGAAAAAATAACCGATGATATCGCAGGATACATTAGGAATCAGAATAAAAAACTACGCCGACATTAACCAAAAATAACGTTACCTTTTTTTTGGTTTTTTATTAAAAACCAAAAATAACCTCTCTTCTTTAGTAGTAGAAGTAATAGAAGTAATAGAAGTAATAAGAACTCTTTTCTATTTCCATGTTATGTAAATAACACCCTCACACTCATCTCCACTCACCCCCGGCTGGGGAAAAATATTGCATAATCAGCCCCGTGAACTTATATTTTGGAAATGGAAGAGAATACGATAGAAATCCATTTTTCAAATAACAAGCCGATTGAATTGGTAGATCTCGCCAATTCGATGACTGCACTTGAAAACGAATTCCATAATTTCTGCGAAAAGAAAGATTCCGGAGCTGACGCAAAGTTATACGTAAAGGAAGTGAGGAAAGGGAGCGTCATAATAGACCTCATTTCTTCAGTACCTGCTTTGATGCCTCTTGTTGATAATCTTAACGCCGTGACGGAATTCGGCGGGCATCTGGGAGGACTCTTTAGCTTTCTGTCCGGGAAATCGTCGGAAAAGCCGGCGACGATGGACGTCGAATCCTTGAGAAACTTCAGAAAAATCGTTCGTCCAGTCGTAAAGGATTCAGGTTCTCATATTTCTGTTTCGGTAAAAGATAGCCCAGGGGCTGTTGTGAACGTTGTCCTTGACGGTGACGACAGGCAGATGTCAACGTATTCAGCGAAAGCGAAGTCGGAAGAAGATTTATCGCAAATTCCAAAAGTGGAATCCATAGAGAAGGCTGTAATTTTATTGACACAGATCAGAAACGGTGATGGAAAGAATGGAGTCGGAGACAGGGGAACGATAAGTTCTGTTTGCAAATCTCCCAAGAAGCTGATTTCCGTCGATGACAATTTCAAGAAGTCCATTCTAGAAGCTCCAGAAAATGCATTTGATTACGGATACGTGGCGGATGTGGAAGTAGTCAGGAATGGCGATTCCATCGTCGCTTACAGAATAACGAAGTTCTACGAGAGGTTCGAGCCTTAGGATCGGATGCATGAATAACACCCTCACACTCATCTCCACTCACCCCCGGATGTGGAAAAATATCAATAAATGTTAAAATATATATTGACAACATTAAAATATATTTGTATATTATGAATATGAAAACGAGAGAATTGGTGAAGATGCTGAAAGACAACGGTTTCGAAAAGGTTTCCCAATGCGGTTCGCATGCCAAGTACAGGAACGGAAAGCGGATAGCAATCGTTCCGATGCATGGCGGGGACATCAAGATCGGAACGTTGAAATCAATCTTGAAGCAGGCCGGTCTTGAATGACCGGCGATCGCCGTCTCGATTAAACATAGGAGAAAATATGCAATATACGGCTAGGTTCTATTCGGAAAAGGAAGGCGGGTTCTCGGTGGAGTTCCCGGACGTTCCTGGTGCCCTCACTTGCGGGGAAACGATCGAAGAATGCAAGAAGTACGCCGCCGAAGCTCTGGAACTTGTTTTGGAAGAGGTGCTGATCGACAACATGGAACTTCCGGTTGCGAAGGCGAAACCAGACGAGTCTAAAGGGATGTACTCGATCGCAGTAGATCCGCGTCTTGCAACGGCGATCGCCATTCACGAAGCGAAGAAGGGTCTCAAGGCTTCCGTAGTCGCAAAGAGGATGGGAATGTCTCCGCAGTCTTTCGCCCGGTTGACGAAACCGACTTCCAATGTTTCCGTGACGATGCTGGACAGGTTCGCCAAGGCGGTAGGAAAGAGGCTCGAAGTGAATCTGGTATAATTTCAATTTCAAAGTTTCCAAGGTCGCCTTTTCCGGCGGCCTTTTTTATTGGTCGTTCTTAAACCTTTATGCGGAAATAGTCATCTTCCGCCTTTTGTAGTTTAAAGGGTTTAGGTCGGTTTAAAAGAATAAAATTTAGCGAAATAAGCCTATATTCGGCCATTTATAAGACGCCTGGGAAGCCCTATTTTGTTTTAAATAGGTCGATACCTTGCAAATGGTTTAAACGATTGTTTAAAGCGTAAACGTCGCTAAAGGCCCGTATTTGCTGGCTTTTTGGCGTGTTGTTTAAACCGGAATAAACCTTGTTTTCCGTTGGTTTATCGGTTAAACTTTATGCCCTCTATTATGGTATATATGCGGGAAAGTGCATAAAAGAAAATATTTAAAAGGACCCACCATACCCCTACCCCGGTACCCCCTACCGGGGTCAAAAGGGTTGCTAAAAGATAGGAACTGTTATGGGGTGAGTGCGACT
>Ga0172377_10000536_pt1 | contig 35861 bp, 19 predicted proteins | sample Pumphouse3metaG_FD_119749 | JGI IMG/M metagenome (GOLD analysis project Ga0172377, IMG submission 119749) | Leachate microbial communities from a municipal landfill in Southern Ontario, Canada - Pumphouse #3 metaG | ecosystem: Engineered > Solid waste > Landfill > Unclassified | place: Canada... | reverse complement strand
CATCAAAAATCTACTTGCTAAACTTGAGGTGGCATTATTCGTCGCTCCCATTTTGGCCGCCAGGAAAGTGAGCGAGCATTGTGAGCCGCCGTTGTCGCTGTCAAGCGACCGCTGAGGGATGTCTGAAGCCGGAGCCCGGAAATTGGCAGGGAGCCTGGAACCGTGCAAGAAGCCGGAGCCGGAAATTTTGCAAGGAGCCCGAAGCCGAGACTATAGGCGGAGTCGTGAGCTGAAGTGCCAGAGGACGATTCCGACGGATACGGATACGTTGAGTGAGTGCTTTGTGCCGAACTGCGGAATTTCGAGAGAGAAATCGGAAGCGTCGACAGAAGACTGTCCGACGCCGTCCACCTCATTGCCGAATATCAATGCATATTTCTGACCGTCAATAGGCTTGTAGGCATCCAGACTGATAGAGTTCTCGGTCTGTTCCACCGCAACAAGTGTGTAGCCATCGGATTTTAGTAAAGAAATGGCGTCCAAAGTCTCATCGAAATGTTCCCACTCAACGCTAAACTCGGCGCCGAGAGCGGATTTGTGTATTTCAGGAGAAGGAGGAATTGCGCTGATTCCGCACAGAAACAGCTTATCCACTTTGAACGCATCACTGCTTCTGAAAGCCGACCCGACATTATGGGCACTCCTCACATTATCAAGTACTACGACTATTCCCGATTCCGGCAGCGCCTTATATTCTTCAGCGTTCACCCTGCCGAGCTCAATGTTCAATAATTTTCTGTCTCTCATTAAAATTGGAAATATGTTCGGGCAAAGGTAGTATAAAAAACTAAATTTGATTATCTTTGTCAAATGGAAATGCCGGCATTATTACCCGGTTTGAGACAAACACACTTATTTATGAGACAGGATTTGCAGGTCTTTGATCTGATTAAAAAAGAAAAAGAGAGACAGTCTTCCGGATTGGAGCTGATAGCCTCTGAGAATTATGTAAGCGACCAGGTTTTGGAAGCTATGGGTTCGATTTGTACTAACAAATACGCTGAAGGCTATCCCGGAAAGCGCTATTACGGCGGATGTGAGGTTGTTGATCAGATTGAACAGATTGCTATTGACAGACTATGTAAGATTTATGGTGCCGAGTACGCCAACGTTCAGCCCCATTCAGGAGCACAGGCCAATATGGCTGTGCTTTTTGCCTGCTTGAAGCCGGGTGACACTTTTATGGGTCTGAATCTTTCGCAGGGAGGTCATCTTTCTCACGGATCGGAAGTGAATTCGTCAGGCATCCTTTACCACGCCGTCGCTTACAATCTTGACCAGAACACTGGACTTGTCAATTACGATGAGATGGAAAAGATTGCAAAAGAATGTCATCCGAAACTTATAATCGGCGGTGCCTCTGCCTATTCAAGAGAATGGGATTACGAAAGAATGCGTGCGATTGCCGATGAGGTTGGAGCTATTTTTATGGTAGATATGGCCCACACCGCGGGACTGATAGCCGCCGGTCTTCTTAAGAACCCGGTTAAATATGCCCATATAGTCACCTCTACGACTCACAAGACACTTCGCGGGCCAAGAGGAGGCGTTATTCTGATAGGAAAAGATTTCGACAATCCTTGGGGCTTGGTCACTCCGAAGGGAGTTGTCAAGAAGATGTCCCAACTCATCAATTCGAGCGTGTTCCCAGGTGTTCAGGGCGGCCCTCTTGAGCACGTTATCGCGGCAAAGGCCGTAGCTTTCTATGAGGCAATGCAACCGGAATATGTTGAATACCAGAAACAGGTGAAGGCCAATGCCCAGGCAATGTGCAAAGCATTCATTGCGAAAGGTTATAAGGTTGTGTCAGGCGGCACGGACAATCACCTGATGCTTATTGATTTGCGTGAGAATTTCCCTGAGATCACCGGCAGAATTGTTGAAAAAGAACTCGTCAAGGCTGACATAACTGTCAACAAGAATATGGTACCGTTCGACACTCGCTCGCCATTCCAGACTTCCGGTTTGAGAGTGGGCACTCCTGCCGTGACATCCAGAGGCTTCGTCGAGAAGGATATGGTTGAGATAGTCGAGTTGATAGACACCGTGCTTAAGGCCGTCAATGCAAATCTCCCGTACGTCAAAGGTGAGACCGAAGACGGAAAGGCTGAGTATGAGGCTGTTATTGATGACGTTAGACGTAAAGTCATAATGATGACAAGCGGAAGACCGCTCAACAAGTATTAGAAGCCGGCCTCTCAAAAAGGCAACTCCATTTTAACAGGCGTTGAGGCCATCCTCAATAGAAACAATAGTATCATAACATGGTTTCCGCTAAAAGCGGGGATTTTCTTAAAAGTTCGGCTGCAGGCCGGACTTTTTCGTTATATTTGAGTGTTAACACCATTGATATGAAAAAGACTATATTCAGCATTCTTTTTTTATCGCTTTTTTCTCTTCCTGGTCTTTCGGCACAAGAGCGCTGCTCAATGAATTGTTTCAGTTCTTTCAAGCATTGCTTCACTCCTGAGGGACGAGCCCAATGGTCTCCGGCCATCTCTTTGAGCACTACTCTTCTCATTTACGCCAACACTACCGATCTCGCTTTTGGAATCCGTATGGACGAGAAGAGAATTTGGGGGCTGGGCGTAGGCTTAGGCCGGCAGTATTATGATTCCGTTCCCGGAACTGAGTATTATGTGCCTGTGTACATCTGGAACCGGCATTACTATCCTGTGGGCAAGAAACGCGTGAATGCTTTTTTCTGCGATTTGAGACTTGGAGCCGCCTTTTTTTACCAAGTCACAGGTAAGGACGACGACTTCGATGACAGCATGGCTGACAAAGGTGATGTCCTTCCGATTATCAGATTCGCCCCAGGCTTAAAACTACGCATCTATCAGTCATTCAGCATAATGGCCGGCCCTTTCATAAGCAATGAAGGCTTTGGCTTCCATTTCGGATTCGCTTTTTGACGTCAAGGCCTCTTCAAAAGATATCTCGCCGGCACTAAGCGTGTTCTCCGTTTTTTTATTATATTTGCACCACACTATACCATAGTTATGAGAGACGCGATATTATTCCTATTTTTTTGCCTTCCGGCCTATCCGTTGGCGGCACAAGTTGACACATTGAAGACCTTCGAGCCGACAACTCCGTATCAGTTGGCGGACACATCAAGACAAACCGTTTTCAAATCCTCGGTAGACCCATCTTGGCCGCTTTGGGAGCAGCGAAGTTACGGCTACGGACTCAAGGCGGACAAAACTAAGATTCCTCTGGTCATTGACGCCCCATTGCAAGTCAATTCGTTCCTGCAATTGCGCACAAACTCCAGAATGCAGAGACGATGGGGCTATCATTTTCTTGAGGCCTATTCCGTCTTTGACAACATTTCCAGATTCACTATGCTGATGGACAAGCATATAGAACTTGGTCGTCCGGTTGCGGAACTCTATTATTTCGGCAACAGGTACAACACGAGCGAGGCAGGCTACAATTGGGTGAGAATTGGCTCCGACGTAAGAGGTCATTCCTTCTTGTTCTCAAGAGATCAGGCCGTGTTCTATGGCGCTGTCAAGTTGGATAATATGCTGACATTAGGGAATATAGGCTCGTCAGATCTCAGAAGCGACAAACCTTCGGGTGGCAACGGGGAGCACAACACTGAGGAAGAGGTTAAGTTCGTCAGGCACAAAGCGCTCGAATCAGCCGGGGACGGGACCATTTTCTATGACAAGGATCGTCATTTGGTTGTCATAAAGGTTGACGGTGTCTGGATGCGACTCAAGGTTAAAAAGCTGCCAAAAGGGGGTAGCCTATCCGTAATCGAGCCCTGAGACCGAGCCCTGAGCCCCGAGACCCAAGCCCGTGGCGCTTAAGTCATTGAGCCATAATAGACTGACAATAAAGACCCCCTCCATTCCGGAGGGGGTCTTTATTGTCAAAGCACTTAGCGCCGACGTGTTATTTTCCACGGAGGCGTGAGAAATGTGCTACTGTCGAGGCCTACTTCGTTGCGGCTGCCGCCTCTTGCTCGATAGCGGCCTGAGCTGCTGACAGACGCGCGATAGGAACGCGGAAAGGCGAGCAGGACACGTAGTCGACTCCGATTGAATTGAAGAACCTTATTGAAGCAGGATCTCCTCCGTGCTCTCCGCAGACACCGCATTTGAGATCATGTCTCTTGCTGCGTCCGGCCTTGATACCGTAGTCCACCAGTTTGCCCACACCCTTGGTGTCAATGGTCTGGAACGGATCGGCGTCAAGAATCTTGTTCCCGAGATAGTCGCCCATAAATGTGCCCACGTCATCTCTGGAGAAGCCGAAAGTCATCTGGGTCAAGTCGTTGGTACCGAATGAGAAGAACTCCGCGGCGCGAGCCATCCTGTCCGCAGTCAGAGCCGCGCGAGGGATTTCGATCATAGTGCCGTAGTGGTACATAATGAATTGACGTGTAGTGCCTTCAACCTCAGCCTTAACTCTGTCGCAGATAGCTCTCTGGAAGCTTAGCTCACGAGCGGAAATCGTGACAGGAATCATTATCTCCGGCATAGGGGTGAAACCTTCTTTCTGAAGTTCGGCCGTAGCGGTGAATATAGCCCTGTACTCAGTCTCTGCAATAAGAGGGTAAGACATGTGAAGACGAACTCCTCTGTGTCCCATCATTGGGTTGGCTTCGTGAAGAGACTCTCCGCGCTTCTCAATTTCAGCGACTGTGACTCCGAGTTCCTTAGCCAGTTCCTCTTTCTTCTCCTCGGTCTTCGGAACGAATTCGTGGAGAGGAGGGTCCAAAAGACGGAAAACGACAGGCTTGCCGTCCATAATCTTCATTGTGCTCTTCACAGCAGCCTTGATGAACGGTTCAAGCTCGTTAAGAGCCTCTTTCCTTTCCTTATCAGTGTTGCAAAGAATCATCTTGCGTAGTTTTGCGAGAGGCTGCTCGGAATTCTTTCCATAGAACATGTGCTCAACACGGAACAGTCCGATTCCCTCGGCCCCGAATTTGAGTGCCCTCTCAGCATCCTCCGGAGTGTCGGCGTTGGTGCGTACCCCAAGTTTGCGGTACTTGTCCACCATAGTCATGAATTTGACGAATCTCGGATTCTCTGTAGCGTCAATCGTGTTGATCTTCTCCCCGTAAACCAAACCCTTGGATCCGTTGAGACTCAGCCAGTCGCCCTCTTTGTAAACCTTGTTCGGGTCGCTTGCGAAAGTGATGCTCTTGTTCTTGCTGTCAATTTTCATTGAATCGCAACCCACGATGCAGCATTTGCCCCATCCGCGAGCCACCAAAGCGGCGTGTGAGGTCATACCTCCGCACTCTGTCAGGATTCCTGCGGCAGCCCTCATACCTTCTATGTCTTCAGGGGAAGTCTCCTCGCGTACAAGAATAACGTTGCGTTTCTCTACGACGGCCTCCATTGCTTCCTCGGAAGTGAAGACTATCGTGCCCACAGCTCCGCCCGGAGATGCCGGAAGACCGGAAGCGACAGCGGTAGTCTTCTTCTCGTAAGCAGGATCAATGATCGGATGAAGAACCTCGTCAAGTTGTGCCGGAGTGACTCTCATAACAGCCGTCTTCTCGTCAATCATACCCTCATCGACCATATCAATTGCCATCTGTATGGCCGCAAGACCAGTCCTCTTGCCGATACGGCATTGAAGCATCCAGAGTTTGCCTTCCTGAATGGTGAACTCAATGTCCTGCATATCGTGGAAATGCTCCTCCAGACGAGTGCGTATTACGTCAAGCTCTTTGTAAACCTCAGGCATAGCCTTCTCCAAAGAAGGGAGATTCTTGTTGTGATTGTTCTTGGTGGCCTCGTTGAGAGGGTTAGGAGTGCGGATTCCAGCAACCACGTCCTCGCCCTGAGCATTGATGAGCCATTCTCCGTAGAACTTGTTGTCCCCGTTGGCAGGGTTCCTTGAGAAAGCGACTCCGGTTGCGGAAGTCTCACCCATATTGCCGAACACCATAGACTGAACGTTTACGGCAGTTCCCCAATCATCAGGAATCTTCTCGATCCTTCTGTAGGCGATTGCTCGCTTTCCGTTCCAGGATTTGAAAACGCCTCCGATTGAGCCCCAAAGCTGTGCCTGAGCATCGTCAGGGAAGTCAACTCCGAGAACGTCTTTGATTTTGGCCTTGAATTGTTCGCTGAGTTCTTTCAATTCCTCAGCGGTGATTTCGGTGTCGGATTTGTAGCCTTTCTTCTTCTTCAGTTCGCCCATCATTCTGTCAAGCTGCTGGCGAATCCCCTGACCGTCAGCAGGCTCGATTCCCTCAGCTTTTTCCATTACGACGTCAGAGTACATCATAATCAGTCTTCTGTAAGCGTCATAAACGAAACGCGGGTTGCCTGTCTTTTTGATCATTCCGGGAAGAGTGGCGGAACAAAGGCCGATGTTGAGGATAGTGTCCATCATTCCGGGCATTGAACTTCTTGCGCCTGAACGGCAGCTTACGAGAAGCGGATCCACAGGATCTCCGAATTTCTTGCCCATAAGCTTCTCAGTCGCTTTCAATGCTGATGAAACTTCTAATTTAAGTTCTGGAGTGAAACCTCCACCCAAAGTGTAGTACTCTGTGCAGCAAGCGGTAGTGATAGTGAAACCTGCGGGAACAGGCATCCCCAACAAACTCATTTCCGCGAGATTCGCACCTTTGCCTCCCAAAAGTTCACGCATCTTGCCATCGCCTTCTGCGGATTTGCCGCCGAAGCGATAGACTCTTTTGTTTGTATCAGTCATAATAATATGTTTTTAGATAAAATTTCTACTCAAGACTTACAAAATTACGACAATTCCAATCAATTTGGAAATTTAACTTTAATTTGAATATATTTTATTATAATTGTTTACAATTTTACTATTATCCTATGCGATTCATCACTATATCTTTGTTAATCGGAGCGTCAGTCGCTATGTCCCATCTGTCTTTTTCAGTTCAGGCGAGACAATTATGCGGAACCGAGAACTATCCTTTTACCCACATCAATTCGCAAAACAGCGGTATCTCTTATGACGGCATAAGCAAGTTGATGCAGGATTCAAGGGGATATATGTGGATAGGCACGTTCAACGGCTTGAACAGGTACGACGGAACTCGTTTCACTACTTACGACAGACGGACTTTCGGCCTCTCCTCAGACTTTGTTCATTCTCTTGGAGAAGATCTTAAGGGGAACATCTGGATAGGGACCGACAGAGGGGTGGTAATCTATGATTACAATTTAGACCGCTTCATACCTTTCCTTCAGAAGAGTGATATTGGTACAGTCATTCACAACAAGGTCAATGTAATTCGCCGGGATTCTGAAGGGAAAATGTGGATGTCTGTCAATGCGCAGGGATTGTTTTCTTACGATCCCGTTTCGGGAGAAATGATAAATTACTTTTTCAAAAACGGCAGGCAGACGCTTCCGGTAAACATCAGAAGATTTGAGATAGACGACAAAGACGAATTCTGGATTTCTCTCTATTACACCGATCTATTTCATGCCGATTCTGATCTTTCTATGTTGACTCAGGTCAGTCTCCGGCAGGAGCCGGATTATTTCAAAGGGGACAACATTGAAGGAATCGTTATTGACTCGCAAGATGATGACAAGATTTATGTCGTCAGCGTCGAGAAAGGTTTGTGCAAAATAGACGTAAAAGGAGAAAAAGTCGTGAACCTGATGACTATGCCTCAGGATGTAGTCCCTCTGGACTTATACTGCAAGAAAGGAAGCAGATCTCTTTGGCTGCCGACAACAGGAGGCCTCTACCGATATGATATGGACAGCGGTGACAGTGAGCTTCTCAGAGAGGACAAGAATGACCGGTTCTCACTATCAGATAACTATGCGTTCTCCGTCGTAACTGACGATGCCGATGGGTTGTGGGTTGGAACAAAGGACGGAGCCGTGAACTATTCCGGAGCCTCACAGCGAAATTTCAGGAAATACTATTCCATTGAAGGTATGCAACTCAGAGATTGTCTTGTTAGCGGATTCGCTGATGACGGACGAGGCAATCTCTGGATTACGACAGAGAAAGCCGGCCTCCTGAATCTGTCACTCAAATCCGGAACGTTGTCCGTGAATTCTTTGTGCCATCTTACCGAGACATTGTGTGCGCCGACTTACGAAGACGGCCTGCTTTGGATAGGCTCTCTTCAGGGACTCTACAGATTTAACACGGTCACGGGCGACCTGAAACTTTACAAATCATTTTCTCAATCTTCCACTGTCAGGGACAACCGTGTTTTTCTTACCTATCAGAGTAAGGAAGGGGAACTGTACATAGGTACCACCCTTGGTTTGCTCAGATATGAGAGTGACAAGGATGTGTTTACATCTATTCCTGGTTTCGAGGGCGTCTTCATCACCGATGTGGATGAGGATAAAAAAGGCAGATTATGGGTCTCATCCTACGCTGACGGAGTGTTTGCATACAATATGAAGACTATGAAGGTCGTAGGTCATTATACTGATGATCCCGGAAAAGAATTGCCCACCAACAAAGTCTCGTCCATGTTCATCGACAGCAAGGACAGGATCTGGGCGATAGGATTCAGTTCAGGGTTTCAGATGTATGATGAAAATAGCAATTCATTCATCTCTTTTGACAGAACGACAATCCCGTCACTTCCTACAGACATCTTTTTCAGAGCCGTGGAAGACGATTTTGGCAAACTCTGGCTTGCATCAGACAACGGCCTCGTGGAATTTGATCCTGAATCAAAAAATGTCAGGACTTTCACGGTCTCAGACGGACTGCTTGACAACAGTCTGAAGAACAGTGGAATTAAATCGGCCGATGGGGACATTTTCTTCGGTTCCGCAAACGGCTTTGTTAGATTCAATCCATCCGGATTCTATTACGGAAAAACGGTCCCCAATCTGGTCGTAACGGATTTTAGGATAGGTGATGCCAAGGTCTTGCCCGGGGAGAAGGGTTCTCCGCTGAAATGCAACGTTGATATTACCGATGAAATTGCTCTTTCCGCCAGAAAAAACTCATTCGGATTTTCGTTCTCCATTCTCAGTTACGCCTCCAATGCGAGTAACAGGATAATGTGTAAACTGGACGGATATGACAAGGATTGGAGGGAGGTCGCAAAAGACAATTCAATCTACTACTACAACGTCCCGTCAGGGTCGTACACTCTACTCGTGCGGGGCACAAACGGAAATGACAAATGGAACATTGCACATAAAACCATCAGGGTGCGGATTAACAAGCCACTGCTGCTTTCTCCTTTTGCAATTCTAACCGAATCTCTTCTTTTCATTGCTCTGATAGTACTGGTTTTCGTACTCTTCTACCGAAAAGCTTTGAGAATAGAGAAGAAAAAGCAGGAGCAGTACAGAAAGGCAAAGGAGGAAGAACTTTTCCAAGAAAAAATGTCATTTTTTTCGAGCGTCATCCATGAGATCAAGACTCCTTTGACCCTGATTACCGCCCCTCTCCAGAACATATTGTCCACCCAGCCATCAAACAGTCCGATTTCAGATGACTTGTCAGTTATCAAGAATAGTTCCGAATATATGGACCAGCTCGTGAAAGAGCTACTTGATTTCATCAGAGTGGAAAAGCATGGTTATTCACTTGACCTGAAACCGGTTAATCTTATAGACAAGGTCAATTTTTTATTTTTTAATTTTTCAGATACTGCGAGAAGTAAAAACATAAGGATATCTTTCATCTATGACTCTGATCGCCTTTTCGTTAATGCAGATGAGGCAGCTGTTAATAAAATCTTCAACAACCTGATTCACAACGCAGTAAAGTATGCTAGCTCTTTTATAGAAATTGAGGCGGCAAGTTCCGGTGATAGAGCAATAATCCGCTTCAGAAACGACGGTCCTCATATTCCAAAAGAAAGAAAAGAGGAGATATTCAGGCCTTTCGTGCAGTTCAGCAATGACGATTCTCCTTATTCCCAAAGCTTTGGAATAGGCCTTTCCCTGGCAAGATCTTTGGCGGAATTGCACGCCGGATCTCTTGAACTGCTGGATGATGAGAAATTTACCGTATTTGAACTGATTCTGCCAGCCGGAGATGTTGATGTTCGGAGTAATGCGACGGAGCTTGTGGATGATCCGGAAACGACATCATCGGACAAAAGAAGCATTCTGATTGTTGAAGACAATGATAGTCTTTCTTCCTATCTCTCAAGGAATCTCGCCTCAACTTATTCTGTGACAACTGTCCCTTCCGCAGAATCAGCTCTCTCACTTCTAAGTAAAGATGATTTTGACCTTATCATCACCGACATCGCACTTCAGAGGATGAGCGGAGTGGAATTGTGCAAAAAGATAACGTCCGACATAGAACTTTCCCATATACCAATTGTCGTTACATCAGCTATATCTTCCGTGGAGACCAAAATAGATTGTCTTCAGAGCGGAGCAAGTATGTACATAGAAAAGCCTTTCACTCTGGCTTTCTTGAAAGCCGGCATAAAAGGTATTCTTGACAGAAGGGATTCTTTGAAGAAAGAAATCAGAAACGATGTCAGCGGGGAAATCGATTCCAATAAATTTAGTCTGGTAAGTGCTGACGAGGCTTTCCTGAAGAAGCTTGATTCTGCTATACTTGACAATCTTAGCGATCCTGATTTTTCGGCCAAGCAATTGGAAGTCGCAATGTTCCTGAGCACCTCTACCCTCAATAGAAAGGTCAAGGCATTGCTTGGTACCACTCCTAACGACTATCTCAAGGTCAAGAGGCTCACAATCGCAGCGAAGATGCTCTCTGAGTCAGCTTGTAGAATAAGTGAAATCAGCTATGCGGTCGGGTTCAATTCTCCGTCTTATTTCGCAAAGTGTTTCAAAGAAATGTTTGGCGAGTTGCCGGCAGATTACCAGAAGGGCCACAATTCATAGTGGTACCAGGCCCTCTTATGCTAATTTTTTTTCAAAAGATGCGATGATTTTTTCATTTGCTCACCCGTCTGTTCAAAAAGCGGACGAGAGATAATATATTTGCTCCTAACCTGCGGCGCAAGAAATTGTCGTGGGATTAATAAAACTAAAACTTATAGTATGAGTCAAAAATGTCTATCTATCTTGAATTTAGTCTTTGTACTGACGGCGGTCATTATGACTTTTCTTCCGTATCCTCTCTCGGGACAGGCCAAAGCCGACTACAATGTTACGGTTGTTGGTTCGGACGGTTACCCTGTTCCAGGTGCCGCAGTCGTCCTTAAAGGAACGAATACAGGTTTTACGGCTGATGCTGATGGAAAATGTTTAATCCAAGGTGCTACTCCCGGAATGACGGCAGTGATCTCTTGCCTCGGTTTCGATGATGCTGAAATCGAATTGCAGTCCAAAAGTAACGTAAGAGTTGTCATCCGCTCCTCAAACCTATCTCTTGATGACGTGGTCGTTGTCGGTTACGGAACCCAGAGAAGAAAGGATTTGTCCGGGGCAATCACCAAACTTGAAGGCGATGTCTTGAATGAATTCTCAACAACTTCAGTTGCCAACGCTTTGCAAGGAAGAGTGTCCGGTGTGCAAGTTAGTTCGATAAACGGACAGCCGGGAGCTGACATACAGGTAAGAATCAGAGGAGCGAATTCAATCAAGGGAAGTAATGAGCCTTTGTGGATAATCAACGGCTTTCCAGGGAATATCAACATGATAAACACGTCAGACATAGAGTCAATAGAAGTGTTGAAAGATGCTTCCGCTACAGCAATCTATGGTTCAAGAGGCGCAAACGGCGTGGTCATAGTTACCACGAGGCATGCCAAGGAAGGGAAAATGGCCGTTTCGTACAACGGAAGTATCGGTGTCCAGACTCTGAGCAAGCAGCTTGACATGCTTAGCGGAAACGAATATATGAACTATCTAAACGAAAAGGCCGCCATCCAAGGAAAAGATGCTGTGTTTGAGAATTGGGAGATTGAGAGTAATGAATACGACACTAATTGGCAGAACGAAGTCTTCCATCCGGCAGTAATTACTAGTCATTCCGTGAATGTGACAGGAGGAACCTGAACAGTCCAGTCTTCTCTCGGGCTAAGCTATTACGATCAAGAAGGTATAGTGAGAAAAAGCGGATATCAGCGGCTTTCTTTCAGCGCTGACGTCAACTACAACATCTCGGATGTCCTATCGGCCAACGGAAGCATAATCTACAGCCATGCAGACCAGAACAGAATGTCTTCTCAGGGCGGCTCGAGGGGAACATCAGTTATTGATGCGGCTCTGACCACATCTCCTCTCGCCACTCCTCACTACGATGACGGCACATGGAATGATTTTCAGACTCAGCCTTCTGCAGGAATGAATCCTATTGCCTACTTGTATGAAGTCAAGAACAACTCCTACAACAACAGGGTGATGGCTACAGCAGGTTTAACCATAAGACCTCTGAGCGGATTGTCGATTCAACTGTCTGCCAATGTGTACAATGGGCAGGCAAGAACAGACTATTACAAATCAACGAAATATCCCAATTCAAATGGAGCGGCTTCCATATCTCTCTCCGAAAACACAGACATAACCAGTAATAATATAGTTACATACGATAAGGATTTTGGTCGTCACAGTCTCAGAATAATGGGCGGTGTTACATACGAAGAAAGTACATCTAAGACAGTAGGCACAGGCACAGCCTATGGTTTTTTGAGCGATGCCACTCAGACATTTGATATGGATGCCGCAGGCACTAAAGGTTTGCCGACGTCGTCCTACTCCAATTGGAAACTCCTCTCATTCCTGGGGCGTCTCAACTATAACTATGACAATCGTTATCTATTGACAGTCAATTTCCGTTCAGATGGATCCTCAAGATACAGCATAGACAACAAATGGGGCTATTTTCCATCCGCAGCTTTCGCATGGAGAGCATCGCAGGAACACTTTCTTAGGGATTTGTCTTGGCTGTCCAATCTGAAGATCAGAGCTGGTTACGGAGTCACAGGTAGTACTGCTATCTCACCGTATTCCACTCAGAACACGCTTGAATCAGTCAACGTGGTTTTCGACAAAACCACGGAATCAGCCCAGAAACTCAAAGATACTTATCTTGGCGGGCTCAAATGGGAGTCTACAGCGCAGTTTAATACCGGTTTCGATGTCTCTTTCTTCAAAGAACGTCTTAGCATTACGGCTGATTACTATGTGAAGAAAACAACAAATCTGCTCAACGATGTCGAAATGCCTCGCTCAAGCGGTTACACCACTGCCTTGAGAAACATTGGCTCAATACGCAATTCTGGTGTTGAGGTCCAGCTTGACGCAAGAATCATTGACAAGACATTCAAATGGGATTTCGGAGCAAATTTCTCATTGAACAGAAGCGAGGTCCTCAAACTGGCCGATGGCAACGACATCTTCGGAGGCACGGTTAGCAACACGATAATCAGTGATCAACTAAACATAATGAGAGAAGGAGAACAGATGTATTTGTTCTACGGCTACGTTGAAGAAGGTTATGACGACAATGGCCAGATTGTCTACAAAGACACGGACAAAGACGGCTCAGTCACACCTGCCGATAAGGCAATAATAGGCAACCCGAATCCTGATTTTCTGTTAAATTTCAACACTACATTCAGCTACAAAGGATTTGCTCTGAGTGCATTCTTTCAGGGGTCTTTCGGAAATGAGCTCTACAACCTGACTGCCGCTTCTTTAGGATATGATTACACCTACAACACCAATGTTCTCAAAGATGTCTTTTACGACCACTGGAACTCGAAGAACTTGGACGCCAAGTATCCCAACCTCATTTCCAATCTGAATCTCAAGATGTCTGACCGTTTTGTCGAGGACGGCTCCTATCTTAGATTGAAGAATCTTGAACTTAGTTATGATATTCCTGTACGTAAAACGACCTTTATCCACAAAGCCATAGTGTCCGTAAGCGCCCAGAATCTGCTAACCATCACCTCTTACCCGATGTGGAATCCTGACGTGAACGCCAATGGAGGAGATAGTTCCATAGTGCAGGGGGTCGATTCCAATTGCTATCCTATAGCCAGAACTTTCACGGTTGGCTGTAAACTTGTTTTCTGACAATATAAATCCTGAAATATGAAAGAAATATTTAAATACTTGATATGCGGCGTCATAGTGCTTGCTTCCTCATGCTCCGGTCTTCTTGACGAACATCCGAAGAAAGTTGATTCATCCACTTTTATGTCGAATGCGGAAGAAGTGCAGAGCGTTGTCAACTCTGTTTATTATGAACTCGGCAGAACAGCCGGCTTCGGACGCTATCTAAGCGTGTTCAGCGAAAGTCTGAGTGATTACTGCTATGGAAGGGGCAGCTATGCCACTTCCTATTCTTCCGGACTGACATCGGCGGGGATCAGTCTGACCAAGGACACTTGGGCCGTCCTTTACAGGTCCATCCGTTTCTGCAACGAAATTCTCAACCGTATTCCCGATTCGGATCTTACAGATGCGGAACGTGCCAACCTAACGGGAGAGGTACGCTTTCTCAGGGCTTTTTCCTACAGTTTTCTTGTCAAATACTATGGCGCTCTACCGTTCTTTAATGAGAAAAATATGGATAACTTCAACAAACCTAGAACTCCGGAAAAGGAAATATGGGAGTTCATTTCAGATGAATCAGACTATTGCGCGGAGCATCTGCCTGCTGAAGTTGCCGAGCAGGGGCATCCTTCAAAGTTCGCCGCTATGATGCTAAAGACAGAAGCCAGCCTTTACCTTGAAGATTGGAGCATTGCAGCCGAGACGGCAAAGAAAATTATAGACTCTAAAGAGTACGCCCTAGTAGAAGTCTCAGAAGCTGATGACTTCGACAGGCTCTACGGCTCATCCGCTAATGGTTCGAGCGAAGAGATTTTCTATATTAAATACAACACTGATCACGGTGCTTCTTTTCCATGGATGTTCCTCTGCAAGCCGAATCCGGTTTTCAACACAGGCGCGCTGGGAATTTACACTGACTATGTGAATAACAAAGTCATTGCCGGATGGGACAAAAATGATTGTCGCTATCAGTATAGTCTTTATCAACAGAAAGAGAACGGGGCATTGAATTCAATGACTCCTACTGGTATGATCTGCCTCAAATACAGGGATTATGGCACGAACGGTTCAACTATGGCTAACGACTATCCCGTGTACAGATATGCTGATGTTCTTCTCTATTATGCCGAGGCTCTTTGCCGGAGAGACGGAACTCCCGGGCAGGAAGCGATGGAAAAGGTGAATATGATTCACAGACGAGCGTATGGACTCGATCCGGATTCCATCCAGGCCAACGATTACGACGTAGAGGACTATTCTACTCAAGACTTGTTTATTGAGCTTGTGCTAAAAGAACGAGGATACGAAGATATTTTCGAAGGCAAACGCTACTGCGATCTCAAGCGATGTGGACTTCTTGCTGAGTATGCGGTTAGGGCCGGCCGAATAGCATCGGTAGATCAAGTCGGAGATGCTGCATACTGGTGGCCGATCCCTACAGACGAGTTCAACTACAACGAGGCGCTTGACCCTTCAATCGACCAGAATCCGGGCTATTAAATCTTAAGATTATGATGAAAAAGTTATTAACATACATTTATGCGGCCCTGATTGCCTTTATGGCCGTGTCCGCTTGCGACAAAGCATCAGCTGATGACAGTCCCAATCAGCGTCCTAAAGATGATGACGGGCAATTGAACATTCTTTTTATCGGTAATAGTTTCACCAAAGATGCGGTGGAACACCTGCCCGGAATGATAAGCGCAGCCGGTCTCGAGAATATTCATCTTACTCATGCCTATTTTGGAGGAAGGACTATTCCTCAGTACTATGAGGGATGGTCATCATCAGATGATTACACTTGCTACGACTGGAATTCGGGTGAGGCTGACTGGACGTCAACAGAGGGTAAGACTCTGGAGACGATTGTTCGAAGCAGAAATTGGGACATCGTTACCGTACAAGAGCACACAGGAAGAAGAGAAGCATGGGAATGGACTGACGGTGAGAAGGCAGCTGTTAGCGGACTTGTCAACAAGATTAGAGCAAACCAGGTGAACAACACGCCCGAGCTCTATTATGTCCTTTCGCAGGCCTATGCGGATCTGAGCAAACTTCCTGTCTCGACATCTATGTTCTCGACCCAATTGCAGATGTACGGTATCATTTCCGCTCAAGGAGAGAAAGTGCAGCAAGAAGGTCTGTTCAAAGGGATAATAGCAACGGGAACCACGATTCAGAATCTCCGAACCTCATCTCTTAACACTTCTACGGACTTGACGAGAGACGGCTTTCATTTGGATTACGGTTTGGGTAGATATGCGGCTGCATGTACAGTTTATGAGACATTGATCTCTCCACGATTCGACAACGCCTATTTGGACAACAACGCTTTCAGATTTGCTGTGTCAAGTACTGAGGAAGGAAAATACTCAACGCCAGTTACGGATGATAATGCGTCCAAAGCTCTTATGTCCGCAAGATTCGCAATGCTGAAACCATTTCAGGTAACAGATATGTCCAATGTCTCGGATGTCAAGACATCCATATCATCAATATATGACCTTAACTCAGATCATGGCTATCTCAATTCCCACTACAAGGAATGGAAGAGTTCTTCACTGGAACTGGATTACAGTTCTTCCGTCATTTTTGAAAGTCAGATTGCGACCTCGGCTATGTATCCGAGAATCAAGAAACTCAGTGACGGATCATTTATGCTGATGTATCAACAGGGACAGGTTGCCAGAAATATTTACTACACCAAGACCAAGAACCCTTCCTCTTGGATTGGTGCTTCCTATCCGCTGTTTCAGATGATGCCGCTAAATCAATACGGAAATGATGTGGAAGACAAGGCTTTGTTCTCCTCAGCCGATGCCATTGTGCTGAGCAACGGAGACATACTCGCATTTGCATCATTCAGGCTGAACGCAGGCTATAGACTTAACAATCTCAACAACGGAATAATGATGCGCCGTTCTTCAGACAACGGTTCCACTTGGACGGAGCCGGAAATAATATTCCGTGGAAGCACTTGGGAACCTTCCGCTTTGCAGCTTAGCAACGGGGAGATACAAGTCTATTTTACAAACTCGGATCCCAACAAAGGTGACTCCGGAACTGCTCTGCTCCGTTCTTTAGACAACGGCCTCACTTGGACATCAGTCGGAAAGATCATCCGTCAGAAATCCGGTACGGCAATAGATGAGTCGGGCGATGCCATCTTTACGGATCAGATGCCTGTAGCTATCCAACTTAACGGAACAAATAGTATCGCCGTGGCTTTCGAGTCCAGATTCGGCTTTGACGATGCGGCAAAGTACAATGTCGGTCTTGCGTACAGTGATGACAATTGGGCCTCCGGCGGTCTTTCGGGAGATGTGGAAGGCCCAGAAGATCGTCAGTCAAATCTGTATTTAAATGAAGCTGCGCCATATCTTAGGCAATTCCGCTCCGGAGAGACTATTCTCTCGGACGGGCATAGTGGTGCTTTCTATCTGAGACTTGGAAATTACAAGGCTACCGTTTTCGGGAAACCTATAACTCCTTTCTCCAAGAGCGGTTTCTGGGGCTCAATTGAATTGATTGACGACCACACCGTCATAGGTGTCCTTCCTGTGACCGGGACTGATTCCATCCAGATTGCCAAATTTGTGCTGAACCATAGGATTAACGCCTCAGCTTTCACCCCAAGTATGGTGGGGAGCAGCGATAGCTGGAAGGATGTCAAGGATGCTTTGTTCATCGGAAGCGCCGCGGAGAATCATTCCGTAATCAGATTCGCTTATGACGACAACAATGTCTATTGTCTCGTTGAACGTTCCGACAAGAATGTAACGGCCTCGGACGGCTTCACATTGTATCTGCAGAGCGGTAATGCTTCAGGCTCTCCGCTGACCATCGATCTCACGGTGAACGTAGACGGCAATTCCATAGTGTGCGGTAACAAAGCGGTGTCCGTAGCTTCCACTATTGTTGGCATAGTTGACAATATTGCCAATGACAAAGGCTATGTGGCGGTTGTCTCGGTCCCCAGATCACAGCTCAATATTTCTCTGAACAGAATTTTATTTAATGCCGTGATGCAAGATGCTGATGGAAATGACAGTTTCACCGGCCTTACATCATCCAATTACAACTATTGGATTCCGGTTGAGTTGAAACAACCTGCCGAGCCGAATACTGGTGGAGGAGATGATGATGGTTACACCGGACAGACTCCGGGTTGGGGCGATGGAACAGAGATTAATCCTTGGTAAATGAAAATGAATTAGTTATGAGAAGTAGTTGTTATTTAATTGCGGTTGCGTCTTTCCTGATCTTCGGATGCGCAAAGAATTCTGAAGTTGATTCTATCGGAACAATTGATCAGAAGACAGATTCTGCCCCAGGCGCAGTAAACTGTGTCATCCCTCAGACGAGGACGTCTTTGGATGCCTCTCTGAACGTCTTGTGGAATTCAGGGGATCAAATAAGAATCTTCAGCACTGATTATCCTTCGGGAAAGGCGTATTCAACAAAATCGGAAGATACAGGCAAAGGAATATTCGCTCCTGTGGGCGAGGAAGTTCCGATAGGAACAAGATACGCCGTTTATCCGGCCTCAGCCGTTTCCGGAGCAACCCTTTCCGGAGAGAGCCTTGATGTGGATTTCTCTTCCTTCAAAGAACAGGATTATTCATCGGTACTCGACATATCCAGTGATGTTGACGGCTTGCCGATGGTATCCAAATCCACGGACAGTACATTCGTGTTCCTGAATGTCTGCGGCGGACTCCGCCTTCAGATCACCGACTATCAGGGGCTGGACGTCAAACTGAGTTCAGTGGTGGCAACGGCTAACGGCAAAGAGCAGATCTCAGGCAAGGCGACCGTCAATCTGGTCACCGGAGCAGTCGCGCTGCGAAGCGGAGAGGTGGACAATTCCATTACTGTCACCTGTGCGGGAGGAGCAAGCATATCCAACGCCCAGAACAATGAAGACAAGTCGGGAGTAGTCATATTCCTTCCTGCAGGGACATATTCATCGGGATTCTCTTTCGTGGTCACTGATATTCAGGGTAGAGTGATAAGAAAAAGTACCACATCCCCGATTACCGTTGAGGCAGGCGTGGTGACACCGTTGAAGAATCTGCCTTTGACTCTTTACTACGGCAAGGCCAATTCCTATTTTGCTTCCTCTGCCGGCAACGTGAATGTGGACATCACGCCTTACTACACCCTCTCAGAGAAATATTCTTACGACAACAAGCCGGCTATGGATGCGGACGGAAAAGCTGTAGGGTCGGCTACGTCAGCGAAAATACTATGGCAGCAGACTATCTCATCCGCCTCAGGCGATGTGGTCTCAGTTCCTTCAATCGAAGGGACAACGCTGATAGTTCCTGCTACAGGAACATTCGGGAACGCCCTCGTCGCAATCTGCGATGTATCGGGCAACATACTGTGGTCCTATCACATCTGGATCTCGGACCCGGTGGATGTGCCTTATCAGAATGACTCTCTGGGCTCCTTCAAGATGATGGACAGGAATCTAGGAGCGCTTACCACGACTTTGAAAGACCAGAATTCCTACGGAATGTTCTACCAGTGGGGACGTAAGGATCCTTTCCCTAGACCTCACAATATCTCAAGACCAACGGGAAGCCCTTATTCGGTCACAGACATCGAACTGACTCCGAATGCCTCTATGACAGTTGAAACGGGAACGATTGGCTACACCATCAAGCATCCGGACACGCGACTCTTCGCAACTGCAAACTGGTTGTATTCAGGAAATAATACCGGACTGTGGGGCAATTCAGATGAAAAGCACACTAAGGCGACTGGAACCAAGACTGTCTATGATCCTTGTCCGGAAGGCTATCGTGTGGCTGATCCGGCCTGCTATGCAATGGGGTGGGTGAAAGATGCCGCTTACTGTAATGCTAATTATGGCTACACATTCACGACGGACAGTGGATCAGCTACTTCAACTTATGCAACCGGGGGCTATCTTGACAATGACTCTAATGCCGTGATGTTCCATGAGTACAGAGGTTATCTCTGGACCAATGCAAAAGGCGATACTGGCGCTTACAGATTCTATTTCAACAACTCATCAATCTCATTCACAACCTTGATGACTGAAGCCTACGCACTTCCTCTTCGTTGTGTGAAAATAAATTAAAACAAAATAATAGACATGAAAATCCGCAATTTACTTGTATTCGCGCTTATATGCCTCATCTCAATCTCCGCTATGGCCCAGAACGGACCAGTACGTATTAGTGAGGGCACGATAGACATCCCCACATACAGAGTGAGCGCCCCCGAAAAAGCTCCTTTGTTTTCAAGAGATTTTGCTTATCAGAGGGCAAGAAGGGGTGTGTATCCTTATGCAATGAACGACAACCCTACCTATGATAAGGTGGATAGCACCCACAGGGCGCTCTTTCTTGAGAATGATTATGTGAAACTGTGCGTCTTGCCCGACATCGGGGGACGTCTGTTTTATGCAATAGATAAGACGAACGGCTATGACATTTTCTACCATCAGCATGTTATCAAGCCGGCCAATGTAGGAATGCTCGGAGCTTGGATATCTGGAGGAGTGGAATGGAATGTGTTCCATCATCACAGAGCGACATCTGAGCTTCCGGTGGATTACAAGTTGTCAGACAATGGGGACGGCAGCAAGACAATCTGGTTGGGTGAGATCGAGAGGCGTCAAAGGATGTCTTGGTCTATCGGGATTACCCTCTATCCCGACAAATCATATATGGAAATAACGGGACGTCTTATGAACACTACCAAAGATAGGAATTCAATGCTCTACTGGTCCAATGTAGCGACTTCTGTCAATGACGACTATCAGATCATATTTCCTGAGTGCACAGAGTTTGGGACATATCACGCTAAGAACAGCTTTACTCGCTGGCCGGTCTCGGATGCTTCTTATTGCGGAAATGAAGAGTACATTGGGAGAGACATCAGCTGGTGGAAGAATCTTCCCTCCAGCGCATCAGTGTTTGTCTATGATCTTCAAGACGACTACATTGGCGGCTATGACCATGGCAAAAAGGCCGGAACAATGCTCGTGGGCAACCATAACATCAATAAAGGCGGAAAATTCTGGCTCTGGGGTCCTAAAGCTTACGGACATGAGTGGGATTGTGAAGTTCTGACAGACGATGACGGTCCGTACGTGGAACTGATGACAGCGGCCTATTCCGACAATCAGCCTGATTATTGCTGGCTGAATCCATACGAGACAAAGGAGTTCACAAGTTATTGGTATGGCATCCGTGATTTGAACAATGTTAATCGAGGCAATAGGGAGGCTACCGTGAACATGGACATTTTGTCCGGTGGCAAGATTCATCTCGCCGCTAACGTGACGAGGATTCGTAAAGGGTGCAGGGTTACAGTTTCAAATGGTGGTAAAGTGCTATTTGAAACTATAGCAGACATCTCTCCGGACAAGCCTTTCGCAATTGACAGCCAGGTAGATGCTTCCGATGTCTCCGACAGGACTAAAGTGACGATGCGTCTTTACGATGACAAAGGGGAGGAACTCATATCCTATCATCCCTATACTCATGATCTCACAAAGCCTATGCCCGAGACAATTAAGCCGCCGAAAAAGCCGTCGGATATAGAAAATGTCGAAGAACTCTATTATGTGGGCATGCGAAATCTCCAGTTCCATCAGGCGCACGTAGAACCGAACGACTATTTCCTTGAAGCCCTTCGACGCGACCCAGGTGACACAAGATGCAATCTTCAGATGGGGATATACTATCGTATGCGAGGAGATTGGGCAACGGCGGAAAAATATTTGCGAAAATCTCTTGAAAGACAGATAAAGGATTACACCCGCCCTACAGACTGCGAAGCTATGTACAATCTCGGACTTGTTCTCAAATCTCAGCAGAAATGGGAAGCGGCGACAGATACATTGTACCGTGCAGCATGGGATTATGATTATGCATCTCCAGCCTACTATCAACTTGCGGAAATTTCTTCTATTAATGGAAGATTAGATGATGCTCGCAAAGAAGCCTTAATGGCCGTCCGGTACAACGGAATGAATTTCGATGCGAAGAACCTCTATGCAACATTGTTGCGGAAAGGTGGTAAGAAAGAAGCGGCCGTGAAGCTGCTCGAGGAAGTCCTTAATGCTAACCCGATCAATTTCTACGCTAACAATGAAATGGTGATTCTCGGCAAGAAATCTCCATCGGAACTGTCGAAACTGTTAAGAGATGAGCCTGAGTCTTACATTGAGTTGGCTTTGTCATACATTAACAACGGTTTTGTCGGTGAAGCGTCCGATGTCCTGAAAGCGGAAGATGCGATCAGGCCATATCCGACTGTGAAATACTATCTCGGCTACATAGCCGACGCCATGAAAGATAGGGCCGGGGCGAAGAGATATTTCTCCGAAGCGGTGTCCTTGAGTTCCGACTATGTGTTCCCTTTCAGGCTTGAGACCATTCCCGTGTACGGGAAGGCGATTGAATATATCCCTGAAAGCGAGGTGACCTATCTGTATCTCGGCAATCTGCTTTTCGACAAGCAGCCTGAGAAAGCGATGGAAGCTTGGGAGAAGGCTTTGAAGATCAATCCTGAATCGGCTCCGGCTCTGAGAAATATGGGATGGGCCTGCAGATTCTTCAAGAATGACTATGACAAGGCCATAGAGTATTATGAAAAAGCCATTGCCTGCGACCAATCGAACTCAGGACTGTATCTTACTGAACTTGACGAGTGCTACGAGTTCGTCAATGCTCCGTTGGAGAAGCGCTACAAATCTCTTGTGTCACATCAGGACAGAGCAGCGCTTCGCTATGATTCAATGACGAGGGCGATCCGCCAGCTCATTCTTAACAAGGAGAACGACAAGGCTCTTGATCTGCTGCTGAACAATTTCTTCTGCCGCAGGGAACATATTGAAGATCTGCACGACATTTATGTAGATGCATGTCTGTTCGCCGGTCTCCAAACTATGGACACCAAGAGTGCGGAAGCTTCAATCAAGTACTTCCTGATGGCTGACGAGTATCCTGCTATGCATTTCTATCCGAGATTGGAATACTATGCAAGGAATTCTCAGATCTACTATCTCACGGGCCTGGCTTATGAGAAAGCAGGCAACAAGGCCAAAGCGGCAGAGTATTTCAAGAAAGCGGCCGACAACGAGGTGAAAGATTCGGATTTTAATTACGAGAAAGCTCTTGCGATGAAGAAACTCGGTGAAGACGTGTCTGTCCGTTCAGTTGCCAAGATGCTCATAGACAAAGGCAAAGGAGAGAAAACTGATTATGTGGAAAGATTCTTCGAGAGTTTCGACTATGGAGAGTATCCGAAGGATGTCAATGCCAGAGCCTATTTCACATCTGCCATGGGCTACAAGCTACTCGGACGCAATGCAAAGGCAAAGAAATTTTTCAACAAATCTCTTCAGCAGAGAAACGATAACCCTTGGGCAAACTACTATGTCTGCAACAAGTAAACTTCTGTTCTTCGGAGCGCTGCTTTGCGCTTGTGTTTCTAATCACAAGCATGAAGCCGTCTCCCTCCCTTTTGGAAAACTTTCCACAGGAGAGGAGGTGACGATGTACAGGTTGACCGGAGAGACCGGAGCCTCTGTGGAGATTCTTGACTACGGCTGCAGGGTGTATAGAATGGAAATGCCTGACCGAAACGGGAAGAAGGACGATGTGGTCGTAGGGTACGCTGATCTCAGCGATATCGAGGGAGGCAAAGAAAGATTCTTCGGGGCATTGCTTGGGCGCTATGCCAACAGGATAGGAAATGCCTCTTTCTGTCTGGACGGGGAAGAAATCCTTCTGGATTCCAATGAGGATTTCAACGGTGTTCCGGGGCATCTGCATGGAGGAAGCAAGGGATTTGACAGAAAGATGTGGAGAGGCGTTACTTTCACTGATAAGGACAGAGTAGGGGTGAGGTTTGAAAGGCTAAGTCCTGACGGAGAGGAAGGCTATCCGGGCAATCTGAAGTGTTCCGTAACATATTCCCTTGATAAGAAGAATGTGTTGAGAATAGAATACGGAGCCGAAACCGACAAACCTACAATAGTCTGTCTCTCCAATCACACTTATTATAATCTGAAAGGTTCAGCAGGTGGGACTGTTATGGACAATATGTTGAAAGTCAATGCTGAAACGTATCTGACCAATAATGAAAGATTTGTGGCGAAACGTGCTCCTGATTCTGTTACAGGGACGCCATTCGATATGAGAGAGCAGCATAGAATCGATTATGCCTTAGATATTCCAAATGAACAAATTGAGACTATGGGAGGCTTTTCCGTCTGCTGGGTTTTAAGAAAAGCCGGAGCCAAACTTAAAGAAGCAGCTGACCTTTACGAACCTGTGTCAGGAAGGGGAGTGAGAGTCCTTACCACGGAACCCGGATTGCTTATCTACACCGGTAAGTCTCTCGGACCTGAAATCATTGGCAAATACGGCCCTCTTACGAAGAATGGCGGCGCAGTCATCGAAACCATTCATTTTCCGGACACTCCAAACCATCCGGAGTTCCCATCGGCAGTCTTGAGGCCGGGGGAAAAATACCATTCAAAAACAGAATATCATTTTTACACTAAATAATGCTTTATATGAAAAAGAAATTAATCATCTTGCCCATATTTTTCATCTGTTGCGCTTCAGCTTTTGCAAAAAGTGACTCTCTGCCTTGGCCTCCGGCCAAAGCAGATGAGTGGTACAGAAATCAGGAGTGGCCGGTAGGTTGCAACTTCGTCCCGTCATATGCTATTAATCAGTTGGAAATGTGGCAGGATGAGACTTTCGATCTAAATACCATCGACAAGGAATTGGGCTTAGCTCAAAGTCTCGGATTCAACACAATTAGAATTTACCTTCACGAGATTTTATGGCAGGCCGACAAAGTAGGATTCAAATTCAAAATCAATCAGGTGCTTGACATTGCCAAATTACACAAGATGAGGGTGATAATCACTTTCTTTACTAACGGCGGCTGGTACAATGCTCCGAAGATAGGCCCACAGCCAGCTCCACGCCCCGGAGTCCATGGATCCCAGTGGATTCAGAGCCCGGGAACGGAGGCTGTCAATAATCCGGACAGATGGCCTGATTTGAAAAAGTATGTTCAGGACATATTGAGAACTTACAAAAATGACAGTCGCATTCTTTATTGGTGTCTCTACAACGAACCGGAGAATCTTCGTCTGGGCTGCGAGAGTATGCCACTCCTCAGGGAAGTGTTCAAATGGGCAAGAGAAGTTAAACTATCGCAGCCCGTCTCAGCCTCAATATGGATAAGACCCGGATACAAGCCTGAAAAAACAATCCTCGATGTTGTCGCTTTTATTTGTACTCATTCCGATATAATTACTTTTCATTGCTACTATGGTCCTGAGGAAATGCGCACATTTATCAAAATGCTAAGACGATTCGACCGTCCGCTTGTCTGTGAGGAATATATGGGCAGACCTAATTCAACTTTCGAGGAGATAATGCCGATTCTTAAAAAAGAGAACGTTGGAGCCATAAGTTGGGGATTGGTTAGGGGCAAATGCAATTTCTATCTTCCATGGGGACACAAGCCCGCTGACCCGGAACCTAAGGTGTGGTTCCACGACATATTCAACCCCGACGGAACGCCTTTCAGTCAAGAAGAATGCGATTCCGTCAGGGTATTGACAAAGGATAGAAAAATGAAATTCTAAAGAATCTACAGTAGTTTTGCGGCGATGTCAGAAAGTTCGCTCCTTTCGCCCTTGCGAAGGAAGATGTGTTCGAAAAGACGCTGGCCGTCCATTTTCTCGTCCAGATGGGACAGACCGTTGGACCACTGGTCCAAGTAAGGCTGGTCAATCTGGAAGATGTCACCGTTGAACACCATCTTCGTGCCCTCGCCGGCCCTGGTGATGATGGTCTTGATCTCGTGAGGGGTAAGATTCTGCGCCTCATCTATGATGAAGAACACCTTTCCGAGACTTCTGCCCCTGATGTAAGCCAGAGGCGTAATCAGAAGTTTCTCATCCTTGAGAAGCCCCTCAATCTTCATAGCCTCCTTGCTTGTTGGGCGGAAACAATGCTTGATGACATTCAGGTTGTCCATAAGCGGCTGAAGGAAAGGCCCCATCTTGCTGTTCTGGTCCCCCGGCAGAAATCCGATGTCCTGATTGCCGAGAACCACGGTAGGTCTCGTGAGGATGATCTGATCATAGTCCTTTTCCTGCTCCAATGCAGATGCGAGAGCGATCAGCGTCTTGCCGGTGCCTGCCCCTCCCGTGAGAGACACAAGCTGGATCTTCGGATTCAGGCAGGCATCGAGAGCGAATTTCTGCTCTTCGTTGCGAGGCGAAATCCCGTAAGCGTGCCTGTCCTTGACAAGTACTATCCTGTTGGCGTCAGTGTCGTAACGCGCGCACACGACCGGAGAGCCCTCCTGCCTGTCCCATCTGAACTTGTACAACTGATTGGGTTTAGGTTCCTTAGGCCCGATGGCCTTCCAGTCAATGGAAGTGTTCTGTCCGTAGGCAAGCTGTTGAAGTGTCTCTGAAGGAAGATCGTTGATGATCTGAACCTCTCTTTCCGCGAATTCAATCTTGTCCTCCTCGATTCTGTCGGTCAGATAATCCTCAGCCTCCATCCCTGCCGCCTTTGCCTTCAGCCTGAGATTGATGTCCTTGGTGACCAGAGCCACGAAACGCCCCGGATTGTTGTCCCTCACCCAGATTGCCGTGGCGAGAATCCTGTGATCCTGAATATCGTCAATGAACATATCCTTAAGCGCGGGAGGAAAAGGGTGATTAGGCTCAATCTTGATGTACCCCAATCCTTTTCCAATCGGAACTCCGGCTTTGCCGAACATCTTGCCCTCGGTCAGATTGTTGATGTCGCGCATAAAGCCGCGAGCGTTGAAATTCAGCGCATCGTTACCCTTCTTGAATTTGTCCAGCTCCTCTATGACGGCAATAGGGATAACGAGATCGTTATCCTGAAATTTGCGTATCGCCTTGTAATCGTGCAGAATGATATTAGTGTCAAGAACGAAAATCTTCGGCTTCTTGCCCGGGCCCTCTTTAGAGGGAATGTTAGCGAATTTTGTCATAATTATTTGTGGTTAAAAACGTCTCTCAATCCTCTCCTTCCGAACTCTGTCCGTTGATCAGAGACTGAAGAATGCTGCTTATCCCGCCTTCCTCAATGTCAGCCAGCGAGATTTTGCCCTTCCCCTTCCGAGGATGTCCGAGCGGGAAGTACGCCACCTCCTGAAGCAGAAGCTCGGCGTCAATGTAGTCGTAGTCAATGTCCTTGATTTGAATCAGCACGCCCGGCACCTCTGAGAAAAGCACGCTGAATATGTCTTTGGTGCCGATGGACTTGGTCACGTCACCAAGATTGGCGCTTATGTCCGCGGAATCCTCGCACATCTGCGACAAGGCTGTGAGTAGACCGCCATATCCTACTGTGCTTCCGGCAATTACCACTCCGTCCTCCACCAGTTCTCTGACCACCTCGAAGCAGTCCATCAGATAGTCTCCGAATGAGATGTCTGGAGCGGTGTCCCCTGTAGGCCCCTTGGCCTGCTCAATAAGCGAGCCTCCGAGTCTGTACTCCGCGGATGCGAAAGGAATGTATATGAGCCATGAAGTCCCGTCGTCCCTGACAAGTTTGGAAGGGCACTTCCTTGAGGGACTCATAATGGGATTCTCACTCTTGAAGGGTGAGTCGGCGAACAACTCGTTCTCACTCTCATCGCTGTCTTTAGGGCCGATAAGCGCATCGGCGCGGAAGAAACAGTTTCTCTTGCTGCTCTCATAGGAGTAAGACTCAAGGCAGAGGCAAAGATCATCCACATATTCCGAAACTGTGGAGGCGGAATTATAGAAAGCGGTCATATTCCCGATAGGCGTCTCGTCCCACTGCCAGCCGCATCTGATTGCCAGGTCGCCCATTTTGAAGTGGCCTGTTTTCCAGATCGAGTCAATGATGGCCTTTGCTATGGTCAATCTGGTGAACTGCTCAGGAAACGCCGTAGGGAACAATCTGTCTTTTCTGTAAAGCCTCCTGACTTCTTCCAGACATGGGAATATGTCATTGGAGGTGAAAGACTTGCTGCCTATAGGCGAGTCCACCGTCTCGTCCGCTACCGGCGAAAATTCAGGACCGTCGTCTATTATCTCTGCGCTTTGTCGCAATTCCGGGCTAAGGCATCTGGCAAGCATCATAGCAGGAGATGGAGCCTTGAAGGATCCGTCAATAATGTAACTTGATAGTAAAGCTGAAGTATTTTCCTTCATATTCTTGTTATAGTCACGGCGCAAAAGTGTGCCGTTATAGTTTGAATACCTCTGTAAAAATAAGTATTTTTGCTTTCTAATCAAAACAATTTGACAAGATGAGCTTCAATGAAGACTATAAGAAAGTGGTGTCAGGAATATTCACGAGATTCCCTTCAGTGCAGAACTCCGGTTTCGGCAAAAACTCCTACAAGCCTGGTCTCGATAGTATGAGGCGGTTCGATGAGATGCTCGGCTCTCCTTCCGGAAGACTTCGCACGATTCACGTGGCGGGCACCAACGGAAAAGGCTCAGTCTGCAATATGATCGCTTCAATCCTCTCAGAATCGGGACTTAAGACAGGACTTTACACCTCTCCGCACATTCTGGATTTCAGAGAGAGGATGAGAATCGATGATGGCCCTATCAGTAAAGCGCGTCTTGTCCCCGAACAATTCGTCTACGATTTTCTAACCCGTTGGGACAAGACTTTCGAGGATTTGCATCTGTCTTTTTTTGAGATCACGACTGCGATGGCATTCGAGTGGTTCGCCGAGGAAAAAGTTGATGTCGCTGTCATAGAAGTTGGTCTGGGAGGGAGACTGGACAGTACCAACATCATTGCTCCTGATCTGAGCATAGTCACGTCAATCGGCCTGGACCACTGCGCGCTTCTGGGGGACACAAGGGCAAAGATAGCGGCTGAAAAAGCGGGAATATTCAAACGAGGCGTCCCTGTTGTGCTGGGTCAGAGCGATGACGAGACAAAACCTGTCTTCGATTCCGTCTATGAAAAGGTGAATAAGGGAGAGGCACCTAAGCCACTGAAGGTATATGCGGAAGAGAATGAAGTAAGCCCGCTGTATTCGATAGTCCTTGCCAATATGGATTTGAGAGGGGAGTATCAGGAAAAGAATCTCAAGACCGCTCTCGCTGCGGTCTCAGTGCTGAAATCATTGCCATTTTACTCCTCGGTCACCGACAATAGCGTTGAAGAAGGACTTGAGCACACTTCAGACAGGATGGGCTTCCGCGCAAGGTGGGAACTGCTTTCGCACAACCCGGACATTATTTGTGACATAGGGCATAACGCCGCAGCGCTCAAATTCAATTTCGCTCAGTTGAAGGAGTATCTTGACAAAAGGATATATGATTCGTTGATAATTATTTACGGGGTTATGGCGGACAAGAATCTTGACGATATACTTCCGTTGATGCCTCTTGAAGCCGTCTACATTCTCACCACTCCCTCAACGCCAAGGGCGATGGATTCTATGACCATATCCGGAAAATTTCGCTTATATTGCGAAAGAAACAGTCTTAGCACACCGGCGCTATATGTGACGGAGTCGCTGTTAGAGGCTGTGCAGACGGCGAAAAAGCTGATTGCCTCAAAAAAGAGGTTAGGTTTGAGACCGCTGCTTTACATCGGAGGCAGCACTTTTGTGGTGGCTGACGCGCTTCTTTGCTTAAAAAAAAGCAAGTAAACGGGACTTTCGGTGTTTATTATACATAGAACATTCGCATTATGAAAAAGTCTTTAACAATAACAATAATCGCCGTGATTTCGGCATTCGCGCTTATGGCATCATCTTTTAATCTGTTTAATGCTCCTAAGCCATCCGCCGGGGACGTGGATGATTACGGACACTCTCTCGTGTCTATGTGGAACGACTATTATGCCGCCCAAAAGGCTGACAGACCTAAGAAAATGACGGAGATTCTCTCCCAAATCAAGACAGAGGCAGTCAAAAGGTCGCTCGCTTGGGACTTTTATGACGCAGGCAGAAAATATGTCGAATCATCCGGTCTCCGGAATTGGAAGCAAAAGGATTCTCTCTTCGGGAATTTCGGGAAGGAGATCGCAAAATTCGACAATCCGCTTGTGACTTTCGTCTGGAAAAGATTCGACAAATCAGAGAATCCAGACACTTTGTTGACTTTTGTAAAGACTCATAAAACTGCTCTTTCGAATGGTTGCGACAAGCCTTTCTTTGCACTCGGATCAATCGGCAGTCAGATGGGCAGCAAGCTAAAAGACTATTATGCAAATGATTACGAGTTTGCTTTGTGGGAACTGCTGTCAGCTCAGCCGTCCCGCAAGATTGAGAAAGGCGAGACAGCCTCATTGCTGAAATCCTTGGTGTCGGGACAGTATCCCAATGCGGCGTATCTTGACTATTATATCACCTCCAACGCCGACCTATCCGACAAGCAGCGTAAAGCGGCAATGACTGAACTTGCAAAACGCTATTCCGGCAACGCTGTGGGAGTGTATCCTGCCGGGGATTTGCTTTCAATGAAATTCGACTCTCTTTCAAAGGCCAAGACCTCATCGTCAGGATATCAGGAATTCGATTCCGAATGTAAGGCATTTGAGAAATTCAGGGATTCTTTCAGAGGCTCTGAAAGCGAGATAGCGGCTGGGTGCACAACTGTCTATAACATAGTGAACACATTGAATGTCAAAGATTTGAATGTGTTCGTGCTGAAAGACACGGTGAAAGTTGTCTTGAAAAATATCAAGAGGGCCTCACTTTCTCTGGTCCTTGACGGACAAAAGAAGCCTTTGCTTGAGACCGCCATAGTGGACGAACGCAACAGTTTCTATGTCAATGACACTGTGAGGTACGTGCTGCCGAAACTCAATGACGGACGTTACTATGTGAATGTGAAATCAGGTGCCTGCAATGGTTTTGATGTCTATGAGCAGTACACTATTTCTCTTGCGAAGAGAGAGGAACTGGGAAAGAAGACTGTGTATGTCGCTGACTACAACACTGGCAAACCTATTCGGAAAGCCTCCCTGACCCTGACGAAGAACGGTAAGACGGTTGCTGAGGCCGAAAATTTCGCTTTTGACGGCTTCACTCCTTTGCCTGCATCTTTCTCTGATTTGATTACCAAAGACAATTCCGGCTATCAGATCTACTGTTCTTGCCCTGGTTCCGACGGGCTGATGCGTAAAAGCAGGACGATCTACCTTTCCTCATTTGGGTATGTCTCCGAGGAACATTTGGCCAAATCTGATCATTATTGTGAGATTCTCACCGACAGGGGAGCCTACAGGCCGGGCGATACGGTAAGTTACAAAGCTATTCTCTATTATGGTGACAAGTCCAAGTCTATCAAGGTGTTCGGCGCAGGGTCAAAGGTGACGGTCACACTTTGCAACGCTGAGAATAAGGTCCTTGAGACCTCCAAGCTTACCACTAACGAGTTCGGATCGGTGGCCGGAGAGTTTGTTCTTCCGAAGGATCAGAAGAACGGCACTTTCTTTATCGAGACAAGTTTTACAGGCGGTCAGGAGTCTCATCCCATAACAGTGGACGAGTTTGTGCTCCCTACTTTTGATGTTGATTTCTTTCCTTCTGACACTTTGTGGCTTCCGGGAGATGCTGTCGTTGTAAAAGGCAGCGTAACAAGCTATTCAGGACACAGTCTCGCAGGGACTAAGTTGAATTACATCGTGAGGAGTTTTAACGAGGAGATCTCTTCCGGGGCCATAACTCCCGCTTCTGACGGCTCATTCCATATCGGTTTCAAATCATCGGCTGAGAATTCTTACAAGAATTATTTGATAGTTGTGACGCTCACTGACGGGACAGGTGAGACACACTCATACTCGACTTCTGTCGTAGTGAGCAAGAGTTTGACAGTTGAGGCGGAGTTGAAAAACCACGCTCAAGGCAGTGCGGAACTTTCTGTCAAGCGCTCAAATCGGTCTTATGTTGATTGTTCAGCCGAAATCGTTGACGGGGATTCATTGGTTTATGAGTTCAAGACTCTGAATTATGACAACGAGACGGTCGGCATTCCGGTTCGTTACGAATTTACAGGGGAGACCGGGGACAAGATTCTCTCCGGCGAAACTGAGCCCGGGGGCGACAAAAAGTTTGATATTTCTTCTTGGAAATCCGGGCAGTACACTCTCACGGCCATTGCTTCTTTCAAAGGTGGGGCAGGAATGGAAGTGAGCGACACTATAGTTCAAAGACTCCTCGTAGTGAGAAATACCGACAAGGCTCTTGACGCTCCTGTCAAGAATCTTTTCAAGGTTTTAACTCCGGAAGCGTCTCACGGTAAGGAAATTAAGGTTATGATGGGCTCGGCTGATGGACCTGTGTGGGCCGTGGTAGGGATTTTTGGAAAGCAAGGAAAGCTTCTGCTGGCGGACAAAGTGCATCTTGAAGGAAAGCGCGGGGAGGATGGCTCGCTCGTGACTCTGTCATATCCTTTCAAAGATAGTTATCCCAATCTTCTGTCTTTCCAGATATTCTATTTCAAGGATTCTTCTTACAAATCTTTTTCGCATTCGTTCGAGTGCGAGAGTCCCGAACTCTCTCTGCCTCTGTCTTTTACTTCGTTTACTGACAAGGCTGTTCCTTCTTCCGAATGTTCAATTTCTCTAAAGACATTGCCGGGAGTGGAGTGTCTGGCCGCCGTTTTCGACAAGAGCACGGAGACAATCAGAGGAAATGTCTGGGATAAGGTTAGTCTCTGGTCTTTCGGTTCGACGGAGGTCTCAATTGACGCTTCTCCGGGTACCAAGGGGCGCAATGAGGAGACGATTTCTTTTCGCGGCAGGCTTTATGGGGACAGACCGAGAATGGCAATGATGAACGCAGTCGTGCTTGAGGATGATGCTATGATGGAAAAAGCCGATTCCGCCCCGGAAGGAATTGCCGGTAGCGAGTCTTCTTCTCCGGTGCCTGTTCGTGAGAATTTTTCCAATTCATTGACGTTCCAGCCGTTCCTTCATTCAGATTCTGACGGTAACATCAATCTTTCATTCAAGACTTCTGACAAGCTTTCAACTTACATAGTGTCATTGTTCGCTCACGACAAGGCTATGAAGAATGCGGTTTTGAGAAAGGAGATGATGGTGACGATTCCTGTCAAGGTGTCTGTGACCGAGCCGGGTTATCTTTATGCCGGGGACAAATACTCGCTTGCGGCTATGTTGTCGAACAATTCATCTTCCTCCGTTTCGGGAAAATTGACGCTGTGTGTCTACGACACAAAGGATTACAAGAATTCCAGTCCTGTCTCGTCACAGTCTTTGGAAGTCAGTGTGCCTGCTTTAGGGACTTCTTCCGCCTCTTTCGAAGTGCCTGTGCCTTCGACTTTTGACGGTTCGGTGACGGATCTTGGTTTCAAGGTGCTTTTCGAGGCTCACGCAGACGGGCTTTCTTTCTCCGACGGCATCTTTGTGAGTGTGCCTCTTCTTCCTGCCGGTCAGACTCTTAGCGAGGCTCATTCGGCTGTCCTGCTTCACGGTATGGACAGGGATTCTTTGATTGCGACATTGCGCGAGGCGTTTGTCAATGTTACGGGATCCGATGCCATTCTCAAGGAAACATCCGTTATTGATATGGTAAGGGCCGCCATTCCGTCGAAGGTGGAGCCTGAGGGGAAAGATGTGCTCAGCCTAAGCGAGGCCTATTACATAAGGAAGGTGGCGTCGGCCCTCGGCGCTCCGGCAGCTGCGGCTCACATTTCCGATGAAAAATTGTGGGAGTCCATTATTGCATGCAAGAATGTGGACGGAGGCTACGGTTGGTTTGAGGGGATGAATTCGTCTCCTGTCATCACCTCGGTCCTACTGGAAAGATTCGCAAAAATGAAGGCCGCCGGACTTGTGGCTCTTGACGATGTCGCCTCTTCCGTGCGCTATCTGGACAATTCAAAATTCTCAGGAAACGGTATGCCGTACTGGTGCGGTTCCATTTCCGATGAGCAATATATCTATGTCCGTTCTATGTTTCCTGAAGTCCCGATGAGAATCACTTCACCGGCCAATTCCAAACAATCTGAGAAGGAGTGGGCTGAGTTCAAGAAATTCGCCAAGTCGTATCTTGTCCCGGGAGAGGAGCGCGGACTTAACGGATATGTGCTCGCTAAGGCTCGCCGCACATTGTCTCTAAGTCGTCTTGCCGGATCTTCTGAAGGAGTGGAACTTGCCAAGGCTTGGGGCGTGAGGCTGCTGACTGCCAATCGTTTGTTCAAGTCTTTGGAATCTGACGTGAAGTCTCTTATGGAATATGCGGTCGAGCACAAGAATGGAGGATGCTATTATCCAAACGCTGTGATGCCATTCAGAGGCTTGTTGGAAAGCGAGGCCTACGCCCATTCGTTGATATGTGATCTTATGAGTTCATACGCATCATCTTTCGGACGGGCTTCCTACTCGGGCAGTAGCTCATCTTCTGGATCAAGCCCATCCTCGGTCTCTGCCTCTGAAGCTCTGAAAATCGCCGATGGTATCCGCCTCTGGCTGATGCTTCAGAAAGAAACTCAGCGTTGGGACACCGAGCCGGCTTTCGTGGACGCCATCAATTCCATATTGGCGGGATCCTCGGAACTCCTTGACACAAAGGTAATAGCGCTAAGCAAGACTTTCACCGCACCTGTAGTGGACATCAAGCCCTCAGGTAACGGTTTCACAATCAAAAGGAATTTCTATCGCGAGGTCACGGACCCTGTCACCAAAAAAATATCCAGAGCTCCTTTGAAAGAGGGTGCGCCACTCAACGTGGGCGACAAGATCTGCGCAGAGTACAAAATCCACAATGACGAGAACAGAAGTTTCGTCAAGCTAACCGCTCCGCGTGAAGCCGCATTCCGCCCGGCAGACCAGCTTTCCGGCCATTACGGCTGGTGGCTCAGCCCTCTGAGAATCAACGGATTCTACACATTCTCACCTCAAGGCTACAGAAACATGAAGACCTCCGCCACCGAGTACTATTTCGACTCCTATCCTGAAGAGACCACTTCAGTCACGGAAGAATTCTTCGCCACGCAGAAAGGCATTTTCATAGCCCCCGTCGTCACCATCGAATCTCTTTACGCTCCGCATTACCGTGCCAACGGCCCCTTCGCAGGTCACGTTGATGTGGTTAAGTAAGCCGGTCACGGCGTCATAGCGTGGGATTTAAGTAGCTGTGCCACAATTCATTATACGATGATTGGGTGTTATTTTTGGTACCCGATTATTGTGCAATTAACTAATTCACAATGTGTTGTACCCCACGCTCCAGTGGAACCTCAGAATTTTTGTCCTGAGCCAAAGTTTTGGACTTGATCCAAAGTTCTGGCTCAGGTGCTTGTAGGTGATATAACGAAAAACGCTGTTGCAATTAATTGCAACAGCGTTTTTTTTGGTGGGAGCAGAGGGATTCGGACCCCCGACCCTCTGCTTGTAGGGCAGACGCTCTAAACCAGCTGAGCTATGCTCCCAATCAAGCCCGTAAGTGGTTCTTGTCAAACGGGAATGCAAATATACGACCTTATTTTTAATCCGCAAATTTTTTTTGAGATTTTCTTCTCAAATTTTGATAATTTATATGATTGTCCGCAATCAGGTCATTGCTTGCGACGTCTTGCGATCTCGAATCTGTTGTCAATTCCCCGCGGGATAAAGTTGTTGTGCGCTTCGCTGTCTTCGCCCTTCGGGCTTATCCCTCCCACCGAGGCGGTGGGTCCCTCCCGTTCACGAGGCCACGGGCGGCCACGGACACTCAGCGGAACCACAACTTTATCTACCCATAGCCTGCTGCCCTAAGGCATGCACTGACATCCCTCAGCGGTCGCTTGACAGCGACAACGGCGGCTCACAATGCTCGCTCACTTTCCTGGCGGCCAAAATGGGAGCGACGAATAATGCCACCTCAAGTTTAGCAAGTAGATTTTTGATG
>Ga0172377_10000534_pt1 | contig 35908 bp, 39 predicted proteins | sample Pumphouse3metaG_FD_119749 | JGI IMG/M metagenome (GOLD analysis project Ga0172377, IMG submission 119749) | Leachate microbial communities from a municipal landfill in Southern Ontario, Canada - Pumphouse #3 metaG | ecosystem: Engineered > Solid waste > Landfill > Unclassified | place: Canada... | reverse complement strand
GCGATAGCGAAGGATCTTGCGATAGCGAAGGACCTTGCGATAGCTAAATGTCTATCTCCAAGCCAGATTCTTCGGGCTTCGCCCTCAGAATGACAGGGAGCTTCGCTTCTTAAGAAGGACAGATAAAGGAATGTAATACTATTAATGCGTTGTATATACATATACTATGTTTTAACGGCGGACTTGGATTGGGTGGGCGGGCCATTATTCTAAGGCGGCCTGCGTGAAGAAATTTCTGCTATACTGGAGGTGATTAAAATGGCTAATGTGAATCTAAGCCTGCAGGTGCTGCCGGTGGTGCCGGAGGAGCGTATCTATCCGGTGGTGGACAGTGTGATAAATATGATTGCACAAAGCGGCGTGAAATACCAGGTGGGGCCCATGGAAACCACTATGGAAGGCGAACTGGACCGGCTGCTAGAGATAGTAAAACAGGCCCAGGAGATATGCACCAGACAGGGTGCAAGCAGGGTGGTTTCAATAGTAAAGATTGATTATAAAAAGGAAGGCGTGACCATGGATGAAAAGGTCGGCAAGTACAGGGGGTAAAGAGATGCTAAAGCCCCGGCTGGGGGCGGGCTTGTGGATGAACAGGCTGGTAAATGCATGGAGCAATAGAGAAATAGGGCTCCAGCTGGTCGCGGGGCTTATACTGATAGCCCTGTGGGAGGCAGGGGTAAGGCTGGGAAACGTACCCGACTTTATATTGCCCGCCCCGTCACAGGTTGTGGTATCCCTAGTTAAAAGCTTTCCGGTTATTGCCGGCCATACCCGTATTACCCTATACGAAGCAATGGTGGGCTTTGTCATTGCGGTTGTATTATCCTTTGTCCTGGCCTTTGTAATGGATGGTGTGCCGGTGATAAAGAAGGCACTGTATCCAATACTGGTTATAAGTCAGACCATTCCAATAATAACCGTAGCTCCCCTTTTTGTTATTTGGTTCGGGTACGGACTGCTGCCCAAGGTGATTGTGGTTACCCTGGTATGCTTCTTCCCGATGGTTGTAAGCTTTATGGGTGGCCTCCAGAGCGTCGACAAAGATATGTACGACCTTTTAAAAAGCATGGGTGCAAGCCGAATGCAAATATTCCGGCTACTTAAGCTGCCCGGAGCGTTGCCTTCCCTGTTCTCCGGCATGAAAATATCGGCAGCATACAGCATAATGGGTGCCGTTATAGGCGAATGGCTGGGGGCCAGGGCGGGCCTGGGAGAGTTCATGCGAAGGTCAATGCATTCATTTGCGGTGGACAAAACCTTTGCCGCAATAATAGTTATAACGGTGCTGAGCCTGGGTGTTTTTGAAATAATAAAACTTCTGGAGGGCTGGTTTATGCCCTGGGCAAAATACGCGGCCCGTCAGGAAGAATAGAGAATTTGGAGGAGAGTATTATGAAAAAGGCTATATTATTTTTACTTGTTTCAATGCTGGTTTTATCGGTCGTTTCCTGCAAGGGCGATACCGGAAAAGATACCGAAAACATAACGGTACTGCTGGACTGGGTACCTAACACAAATCACACCGGTCTTTACGCTGCACAGGAACTGGGATATTTCGAAAATGAGGGTCTGGAGGTGGAAATACTCCAGGTGAACGAAGGTGGAACCGCCCAATTGGTGGCTGCCGGTCAGGCACATTTTGGGATAAGCTACCAGGAGGAGGTAACCTATGCTCGGGTGGAGGAGATACCGGTGGTTGCCATAGCGGCCATTGTACAGCACAATACCTCGGGGTTTGCGTCCCCGGTGGAAAAGGGCATAAAGACGCCCGCCGATTTTGAAGGCAAAAAGTACGGTGGATGGGGCTCACCGATGGAGGAAGCCATACTCAGGGCAATGATGGATAAATACGACGCTGATTTTGACAAGCTGGAAATGGTGTCCATAGGCTCCGCTGACTTTTTTACCAGCGTAACCAAGGACGTGGACTTTACCTGGATTTATTACGGCTGGGACGGGGTGGCCGCCGGGCTTCGAGGCATTGACCTGAATTTTATTAACCTGCGGAAAGAGGACGAGGCACTGGACTTTTATACCCCTGTTATTATAGCCTCGGAAGAAACCTTGGACCAAAACGCGGGACTGGCAGAGAGGTTCCTTCGGGCCGTCACAAAGGGATACGAGTACTCTATAGAAAATCCGGAAGAGGCGGCGGAGTTTTTGCTTAAAGTATCGCCGGAGCTTGACCGAGAACTGGTAATTGAGAGCCAGAAATACTTAAGCGCAGAATACCAATCTGACGCACCGGCCTGGGGACTTATGAAAAGGCAAATTTGGGAAAGCTACGCGAAGTGGATGCATGAGAGAGACCTTATTGAGAATATGATAGACGTTGACAAGGCCTTTACCAACGAATACCTGCCGGGAGAGTAAGCGATGAAAAAGATTGAGGTTATTGGCATATCCAGCAAATACGAAGACCTAAGGGTGCTTGAGGATATTTCCCTTTATACCGATGAAAGGGAATTGGTGTCCATACTGGGCCCTAGCGGCTGCGGCAAGAGTACTCTGTTTAATATCATATCCGGGCTTATTAAACCCGAAACGGGGAGGATTTTGATAGAAGATAGAGAGTATACCGGCAAACCCGGACGGGTGAGCTATATGCATCAAAAGGACCTTTTGTTCCCCTGGAGGACTATCAGGGACAACGTATGCATACCCCTTGTGATAAGGGGTGAGGGTATCGAAAAGGCTAGAGCGTCGGTGGATAAATACTTCCCTGTGTTCGGCCTTGAGGGTTTCCAGGACAAGTACCCTTCCCAGCTTTCCGGGGGGATGAGGCAGCGGGCTGCGCTTCTTAGGACCTATATGTTTAAAAGCGATATAATGCTGTTGGACGAGCCCTTTGGCGGGCTGGACGCCATAACCAGGCGGAAAATGCAGGAATGGCTGCTACAGGTTATAGAAAGGCTGGGCAGCACAATACTATTTATTACCCACGACATAGATGAGGCTATTTTCCTGTCTGACAGGATATATATTTTTACCGAACGACCGGCATCGGTAAGCCGGGTATTCACGGTGGACATAGAAAGGCCCCGGGGTAGTAAAACCTTTACTTCGGATAGGTTCAACCGTTTGAAGGAAAGCATATTAGAATTACTGTAGGAGGATTGTTTTATGGCTGTTTTTGATATTATAGCAAAGGGTTACGACGAGTGGTACAAGGGTGGTATAGGGAAGTTTGCCGACGAGGCCGAAACCCGGCTAGCCTTTGACCTATTTTCGCCCAAAAAGAATCATAGAGTGCTGGATGTGGGCTGTGGCACCGGGAATTTTAGTTTAAAGCTCGCGGCGCGCGGGTGCCGGGTGACGGGCATCGACCTGTCGGAGGGGATGCTTGAAGTGGCAAGAAAAAAAGCGGAGGGAATTAAACCGGAGGTTTTGTTCAAACCTATGGATGTGTACAATCTTGGCTTTCCGGACAACCATTTCGATGGAGTGTTTTCCATGGCCGCCTTTGAGTTTATAGCCGAGCCCGCAAAGGCATACAGCGAAATGTTCAGGGTGCTAAAGCCGGGGGGCAGCCTCCTTATAGGAACCATAAACCCTGAAAGTAAGTGGGGAGAACTCTACCTGAGTGAGGACTTCCGGAAAAACAGCGTTTTCAAATACGCAAGTTTTATGACAATGGAAGAGCTAAAGGGTCTGGACAGAGAAAATCTGAAAAAAGCGGGTGAGTGCTTATTTCTCCCGCCGGATGCCAGTCCCGGAAGCATATCCTGGGATGAGGAAAAGAGATTGTCAACCACCGAAAGGGGGGGATTTATATGTGCGCTATGGGAAAAACCGCTATAGTATCCTGCCAGATAAGCTTTTATCCCCTGTATACCGAGGAATGTATAGCCCCTGTGAAGGAAGTGGTCATATTTTATCAAAGGGCTGGAGAAAAAATACGGCAAATATTCGCAGGATATACTTCGTTGCCAGCTCTCCCATAAGGGATGAAGGGGGAAGGGTCTGCAGTGCGGTGGAGGGACGTTCTCCTTCCGTGGTGCTTAAGGGACTCCTTTAAGCAGCATTTCGCCTACTTTGTACACATCCCCTGCGCCCACCGTAAGGACCAAATCCCCCGCCTGAAGGTCCTCCGAGATATGGCGAACAGCATCTTCAAAGCCTTGGATGTAGACCGCGTTTTGGCCGTTGGTTTTAATGGCCTCCACCAGATGGGTGGAATGAATCTCTCCGGTGTCCCTTTCGCGGGCGGCATAGATGTCGGTTACTATTACCCTGTCGGCACCTTCAAAGCTTCTGGCAAAGTCTTCAAGCAGGAATTTTGTCCTGGTATAGGTGTGGGGCTGGAACACGCACCAGATTCGGTTGTGGGGAAAGTTTTGGGCTGCTGCGAGGGTGGCCCGTATTTCCGCGGGATGGTGTGCATAATCATCCACCACCATGGAGCCATTAAGATGGCCCTTTATCTCGAAACGGCGGTGGGTGCCGGTAAACGCACTCAGGGTGGTTTTTACCGTATCAATGTCTATTTCCAGTATACGGCTTACAGAAATAGCAGCTAGTGCATTTAGCACGTTGTGCTCTCCGGGTATGGCAAGCCGTATCCCGTCAATGAAGTTCCCCTCATAATACAGGTCGAAGGTGGCGCATCCGTTGACATCAAAGGTCATATTTTTTGCGGCAATCTGCGCTCCCACATTCAATCCGTAGGTGATAACGTTACAGGAAAGGCTGGCAGCAATATCCATAAGGACCGGGTCGCCCTGATAGGCAACCACCCAGCCGTGGGACGGAACAAGTCCGGCAAACCCTTTGAAGGCGGACCTTATATGTTCAAAGTCCCTGAAGTAGTCCAGGTGGTCCCGGTCAATGTTTAGTATAACCGCAATGTAGGGAAGAAATCTAAGGAAGTTTTCCTTGTACTCGCAGGCTTCGGTTACCAGATAGGGACTTTTGCCCACCTTAACGTTGCCGTCGATTTGGTCCAGTTCTCCGCCTATTAGGAGGGTGGGGTCAAGACCGGCGTTCTCCATTATAAGAGATACCATTGAAGTGGCGGTGGTTTTGCCGTGGGCTCCCGCTACCGCCACATTGTAACGATATTCTCTCATAAGAAGGCCCAGCATAGAGGCTCTGTCGATAGTTTCGATGCCTTTCTTCCGTGCGGCTTCAAGTTCCGGGTTGCTTTGGTCCACCGCCGATGTGTACACCACAAGGTCGGGGTCCTTTATATGGTCCCGGCTGTGCCCCTCGTATATATCCGCCCCGTTAGCCTTCAGTTTCTCGGTAATGGGTGAAGTATTCCTGTCCGAGCCGGAAACCCTATGGCCTCGCTCCATAAGAATGCGCGCGATGCCGCTCATACTTATTCCGCCTATTCCGACAAAGTGTATATGTAATTTTGTGTCTTTGCTTAAATCAAAAACCATAAAAGCCTCTCCTTCCTAGTACCTATAATATATTATTACCTGTTACGGTGAAATTTTACATTCTTATAAATTATATCACATTATTTTGAACTAAATATCATCATTCAGTTGAATGTAAGCAGAAAAGCGAATAAAATTATATATGAGCATTAGAATATTCGTGTGGAGGAATAGGTTATGGAGAGATTTAAGAGAAATGAACGGATTGCGGCTTTGGTCAAAATACTGTCCGATAATCCCAACAGGCTGTATTCCCTAAACTATTTTACAGAGTGCTTAAATGCTGCAAAGTCCACAATAAGTGAAGATATAGTTATTGCAAGAAACGTTTTTGAAGAGTTGGGTCTGGGCAGAATTGAGACGGTGTCGGGGGCTGCCGGCGGGGTCAAGTACAGGAGCAAAATCTCCGCCGCTGACAGCATGGATTTTTTAAACCGGGTTGCGGTGCTGTTGTCCGATCCCGGCAGGATAATAACCGGCGGTTTTTTGTACATGGCCGACGTAATATCCAATCCCCAGGTGGCCTATTCAGCAGGCAGGGTGCTGGCCGGGTGTTTTGAAAGGGCTCCGGTGAGTTACGTAGTGACCGTCGAAACAAAGGGAATACCCATAGCACTGATGACGGCCCAGGCCATGGGAGTGCCTCTCGTTATTGCCAGGAGGGATAATAGGGTTACCGAAGGGTCAGCGGTTAATATCAACTTTCTGTCCGGTTCCACCGGCAGGATTCAGACCATGTCCCTTTCCAAGAGGGCTATGGAAAGGGGAGCCGGGGTGCTTATTATTGACGATTTCATGAAGGCGGGAGGCACCGCGCGGGGCATGGTGGACCTGATGAATGAGTTTGACGCTAAGGTTGCGGGAATAGGAGTAATGATTACCACTACAAAGCCGGAGGAAAAGCTGGTTTCCAACTATATTCCCCTTATGTATCTTGAAGGGGTGGACGAAAAGTCCAGAAAGGTGAGCATAAAACCCAACGAAAAGCTGCCTTTCTAATATTTTTTGGAAAATTTATTTAAAATAGCAGGAAATTTTTAGTCAATATCGAATAGTTAATAAACCAGCGTTAATCACGGCGGAAGGTGGTGATATGATGCAGATAACAGACGTAAGGGTTCGAAAGGTAAATTCTGAGGGGAAAATGAAGGCTGTTGTCTCTGTGACCTTCGACAATCAGTTTGTGGTGCATGATATAAAAGTTATAGACGGACAAAACGGTACCTTTATTGCTATGCCCAGTCGCAGGACTCCCGACGGAGAGTTCAAGGACATTGCCCATCCCATCAACTCAGAAACAAGGGAAATGATTCAAAAGGCAATATTAGAAGAATTTGAGAAGGTTATTGCCGAGGAAAACGAAGCATAATAAATCCACTCTATTTAACCCGGGTTTTTTTTGCTGTGCAATAATTCAGCGAAGGCCTCAACACGAGTCTCTATGCCTGTTTTTTCCATATGCTCATCAATTGTTAACGACATGATGGGTATTCTTTTTTTGCCGGACACCTTTTGCAGTATTTGGCTGCTTACTATCTCCGGCATACAGGTCACCGGAAAGATATGTACAATTCCATCAAAGCCCTTATCTGCGGAGGATATGGCATGGTATACCGTGTCCAGGGCAAAACCGCCTATGCAGTCTTCCAGATAGCCCCTGGCATATGCCTTTGCCCTTTTATAATAGGTTTTTCTTTTCCATGGAAGCAGTATGCTTTTCACCCAGGTGCTTGTATAAATTGAACGGCAGGTTTCAATGCTGCGCCCGGCAAGGAGTTCTTCGATGTCCTGATTTGAATAGGGTTCATTCAGCGTATAGATGTCACCTACTATGATAACCCTGGGAAGGCTGTAGGACCGGGGACTTAAGTCCTCCAGACTATCCAGGCATTCACCGGCTATATTCTTTATACCCGAGAGGTTGCGGCTGGTTGTTATTTGCTCCACCCCCTGTCGGAGCATACATTTTAGGCGGCTTCCGTCATGGGCATAGGGAAGGCAGGACCAGTATCTTTGCTCCAGTGTGTCCACAGCCTCCAGTTTTGCCCACCCCAGTCTTAGGGCAGAAATAAAGCTTCGGGTACTGCAGCCCGCTGCTTTTTTAAAGCGGCCAATATCCCTCGGCAGTGTGGAGGGTTCAAGGCATATGAATGTAAAGCGGTAATCCAGGTCTTTGGCTATCAGGTCCAGAAGATGGCCGAAGTATCCGAAACGGCAGGGGCCCGAGCCCCCAAGCATTATTACCGTGTCCGCACCCTGCTCAAGTGAATGTAGTACGTTGCCTAGTATAAGCTTAAAGGGCAGACAGGAATACTCCGGCGCATACTTGCAGCCGGTGCCCTTCATTTCGTCGTTGTTGAAGGGAGGGACAATAACCTCCATCTGCAATTCCTCAAACAGAGTCTTAAGGGGTATATACACGCCCCCCATATGCGGGAAAGTTATTTTCATGATTTGATTCTATCCGACACTATAAAAAGTATACCTTACCAAAATAATGATCTGTGTCCTATCACCCGCAAGCTTTGCCCTGACGCCTAATAACTACGAGCTACGAACTAATACCTGCGATCCGTCATCTTTAATCTGAATCACAGTGTATCCCACCTGCCGCATCTTCCTCCCCATCGGGCGGCCAGCTCGCCGTTCTGGTATATCTGAATAATTTCACACAGGTTTGAACAGTTCTTGCATTCAAAACTCCTGGCCTGATAGTCAAACTCGCTGGCATCAAAGCCCTTGAATTTGGTATTGCCAACCTTTTTTGTGTGGTTCCTGGCAAGAAAGGCAACTCCTATGGCTCCCATCACTACGAAATGCTCGGGGACTATTATCTCACAGCCCAGGGCATTTTCGAAGGCCGCCTTTATACCGACATTGGCTGCCACGCCACCCTGGAATACAACAGTGGGCTTAATGTCCTTACCCTTGCCAACATTGTTCAGGTAGTTTCTCACCAGGGCTTCGCAAAGGCCGGCGATTATGCTTTCGGTGGAGTGCCCCAGCTGCTGCTTGTGTATCATATCGGATTCCGCGAACACCGAGCACCGGCCGGCGATCCTTACAGGGTTTTCGCATTTTAATGCTAGTGCACCGAAGTCCTCAATCGGTATGCCCAGCCGGGCGGCCTGATGGTCTAGAAATGACCCGGTACCGGCGGCACAGACGGTGTTCATTGCAAAATCCGTAACAATCCCGTTTTTTAATATTATAATCTTTGAATCCTGTCCGCCTATCTCAATTATAGTACCCACTTCCGGCACCATATGGGAAGCTGCTATAGCGTGGGCGGTAATTTCGTTCTTTACAATATCCGCACCCACTATAACTGAGGCTACCTCCCTGCCGCTACCGGTTACTCCTACCCCGCATATTTCAATGTCACTGTCTAAATCCGGGTGGATTGTCCTTAAGCATTCCTGCAGCGTCTCTATAGGCCGGCCGGCAGTACTTGTATATATGCTGGCCAGAATATTTAGAAAATCGTCCACCACTATAAGCTTTGTGCTTACCGAACCTACATCTACCCCCAGATAAGCTTTCATGCCAGTGCCTCCCGTTTATGATTTCTTCGACTTTGCATTAGGTCCACAAAGGCCTCCAGCCTTGTCTTTACCCCCGCCTTTCCGGTCTGCTCGTCAATAAACAACGTAAGTAGCGGTATGTCCAAATCACTTGTTACCTTGCCCAGGATGCTTTTTGACACTATCTCCGGTATACAGGCGAAGGGGGCCAGCTGTATAATGCCGTCGTAGCCCTCCTTTGCATAAAGCACAGTGTTTCCAACACTTAGGGTACCGTGTCCCCCTACCAGTTCCTGCAGGTAGGGCTTTGCCGCCTTTTTTATGTGTTCCTCTCCCTTGAAGAAGGTATTATCCTTTGTCCAGTCGGCCAGATATATGGAGCGGCGGGCCAGAACACCCATATCACCCAGCATACGCTGTATATCAAAATTTGCGGCAGGCTCCAGCACCACGTATATTTCACCTATAATGCCCACCTTTAATGGCTTTATTGAATCTTTAGTTTTAACAGCCTTAAGCATTTTGGTACACCGATCCAGGCTTTCTTTTATTTCTTCCTTTGTCCAGGCCCGATCTATTAACTTGTAGCATTCTTCCATAACATTGGTGGTCTCGTTCTTTACAGCCTCCCGAGGCCTTATCTCGTAGGAAAGGGCTTCAATAAGGTCCAGAACCTTAAGTTTTTGCCATGCTGTGGACAGCGCGTCCCATACGACGGACAGCGAATTGCTCCGGGTTATTTTTGACAGCTTTTTTATAAAATTTACGGCTTTTTTTTGCGGGGGCTCAAGCACCACAAAATCAATGTCATAGCCCAGGTCTTTTAGTATTTTTTCGTGTAGCACCCCATAGTACCCGGCCCTGCACGGGCCCATGCCCCCTGAGGTTATTATCATTTCGGCACCCCGTTTTATGGCTTCCAGATAGGTTCCCAGTAGAATCTTGAAGGGTATGCAGGCAAACTCCGGCGAATAATGGGAGCCCAGGGAAAGGGTTTTTTCGTTTGGTCTTAATGGCATCACCACCTGGTGGCCCAGCTTTTCTATCATCATTCTAAAAGCAATGGGAGAAGAGCCCATATGGGGGAAGGTAATCTTCACTGTTTATCCCTCCGGTATTTAAGCATATCCACAAAGGCCTCAAGTCTAGTCAGGACGCCGGCTTCGCCGGTGTGTTCGTCAAGGGATATGCAGATATATGGAACGGCCTTTTGCTTGGCCTCCAGTTCTATGAGTTTTCCTACCATGGAATCGGGTCCGCATCCAAAGGCGGTAACGTGTATTATTCCGTCCACTTCGCCGTCGTCTATGTAATGTATGGCACCTCTTACCACTTGGTTACTGAAAGTCCAGAAAAGGTCCTTAGGCAGGCTTTTTGCCTTTCGCTTAAGGGTCTTTTCCGGCACCATTTCGGGAGTGAGTACCCGGACACCCATTTTATGCAGCTTGGATATAAGTCCCGCGTTTACAAAATCGTCGTACAGAAGATAGGGATAGCCCACCACCGCCAGGGTTATTGGCTGTGGGGGAAGGAGTACGTTCCTGGTATCTTCGGTAAGTATTCCGAGCACCTCTTCCGGGTTACCTTTACCCGAAAGGTCTTTAAGGGTGCGGGACATCTTACGCTGTGCCCTGCGAAAAGCCCTGTCAACTTCGGCGGGGCGTACTCCCAACAAAGTTGCCATCCGCTTAAATTCTCGCTGCCTTTCTTTTCGTTTTTTCCGGAGGTCTATACGGAAATCCAAAAGCGGCGGGAGGCCGGGCATGGAAGCCCTCACCATATCCGCAAGGCCCAGGAACTTGGGGCAGTATGTAACGGTTTTTTCCCGGGTTAAGTTTAAAAGGCGTGGTACGAATAAAAAGTCCACTCTTTCCTTAAGGTTGTACACGTGCCCGTGAAAAAGCTTAATTGGTATGCATGCATCGTTTACCGCATATTCAACTCCCTTGTCCAAGATACCCTTTGACGTTTTGTCGGAGACAACCACCTCACAGCCCAGGGCCTCAAAAAAGCCCTTCCAAAGGGGCAGATAGGCGTAATAGGTAAGGGTCCTGGGTATACCTATTTTCATGTTACCACCTTTGCCTTTCTGACGTAATTAAGTTGATTCTATATCTAAAGTGCTTAAGACCTTACATCCCATAGAATGTCATCCTGAGCAATTCTGTCATCCTGAGCGATAGCGAAGGACCTATCTGCAAGCAAGATTCTTCGGGCTTCGCTTCTTCTGAATGACAGGTAAAGGAATGTAGTATTATTAATGCGTTGTTTATATCTAAGACTATTATATTTGAAAAACGGATATAAACCAATCCATATATAATGCTGAAAAACATTGGTTTTGTGGCAATTTGGGTTGAAAGATGTTTTAGCATAGGACTTTCTGTCCAAAGCGATTGTTTTAATAGTATAGGTGAAGGTGTAATTTCACAATATATTCTCAGGCAGACCAATCTAGCAAAAGGGAATCCGGGACTTTTGTAGAAGTGTAATATCAGTGTTATGCAGCGAAATATCCAGTTGATGGGTGGTGTTCTTATGAAGGGTCTATCGGTAATAATTCTTGCCGCCGGCAAAGGTGTAAGGATGAAATCTGACCTTCCAAAGGTGCTTCACAGGATATGCGGCAAAGAGATGATAAATCATGTGGTGGATAACGTTAAGGGCCTGGGTGCGTCCCAGATAATTGTTGTTACAGGTTATAAGCAGGACTCTGTTAAAGAAGTGCTGGCCGAAAATGTAGAAACGGTCTGGCAGGAGAAACAATTGGGTACCGGCCATGCGGTAATGCAGGCCGTTCCCAGTATTTTAAAGGATGCCGGACACGTTTTGGTGTTGTACGGGGATACACCCCTTGTGAGCAGTGAAACCCTTTTAAGGCTTATAGAGTATCACAGAAGCGGTAGCTACGGTATGACCGTGCTTACGGTGGATATGGATAATCCCGAAGGGTACGGCAGGATACTAAGGAACAATGCGGGCAATATAACCGCCATAGTGGAACACAAGGATGCGAACCAGGACCAGAGACGTATACGGGAGATAAATTCCGGCATATACTGCTTTGACAGGAAGTTGTTGGCGGAGGGGATAGGCAGTCTAAAAAATGATAACGCCCAGGGCGAATACTATTTGACGGATATTGTTGAATTTTTGGACGATAAAGGTATAATAATAGGGGGTTGTAAGTCCGACGATCCGCAGGAGGTTATGGGCGTCAATACAAAGTACCAGCTCTCTGTGGTACAGAAAGCAATGAACCTCAGGAACCTAATAAGGTTAATGGAGGATGGAGTAATAATAGACGATCCGGATTCTACCTATATAGAAAGCACCGTTACAATAGAAACCGATACCAGGATATTGCCCGGCACGCATATAGAGGGCGGTACCAGGATAGGTCCAAATAATGTAATAGGGCCGGGGGTAAGGATACAAAACTGTACCGTTGGTAGCGGAAATGAGATTGAGTTTTCGGTACTTAGGGACAGTGACATAGGCAGCGGGTGCAGGATAGGACCCTACGCCCACATAAGGCCAGGCTGCAGCATAGAAGGCGGCAACAGGATAGGGAACTTTGTGGAGATAAAAAACTCCCGACTAAAGGAGGGTTCCAAGGTATCCCATTTAAGCTATGTGGGTGACGGGGATGTAGGCAGAGGCGTCAACATAGGCTGCGGAGTTGTATTCGTTAACTATGACGGCAGGAAAAAGTACAGGACAGTAGTAGAAGACGGTGCCTTCGTAGGCTGCAACGTAAACCTGATTGCACCGGTCCGCATTAAAAAGGATGCTTACATCGCTGCCGGTTCCACCATAACTAAGGACGTTGAAGAGTACAGCCTTGCGATAGAACGCGGACAGCAGGTGGAAAAAAAGGATTGGGTGAAAAGGAAGGGTCTTAAGTAACTACTGAAGATTATGGGAGGTCTTAAAGAATGGCAGCAAGGAAAACTATTAAACTGTTCACAGGCAACGCAAACCTCCAGCTTGCAAAGGAGATTTCGAAGGCCATAGGGATACCCGTAGGCAAGGCAGGGGTAGGAAGGTTTTCGGACGGTGAAATAGCGATCAATATCGAGGAATCGGTAAGGGGTGCCGACGTATTTGTTATACAGCCGGTTTGTACTCCGGTTAACGATAACCTTATGGAATTACTAATAATAATGGATGCGCTTAAGAGGGCTTCTGCCGACAGGATTACAGCGGTCATACCCTATTACGGTTATGCGAGGCAGGACAGGAAAAGCAAGGCGAGGGACCCGATTACCGCCAAGCTTGTGGCAGATCTGATTTCCGTTGCCGGTGCCGACAGGATTCTTACAATGGACTTGCACGCGGCACAGATACAGGGGTATTTCAATATACCCGTTGACCATCTTTTGGGTGCTCCCATTTTAGCGGAATACTTTATGGGCAAGGATATGAAGGACGCGGTGGTTGTGTCCCCCGATGTGGGTGGCGTAGCCAGGGCCAGATATTTTGCGGATATGATGAATCTTCCCATTGCAATAGTTGACAAGAGGAGACCAAAGGCCAATGTGGCTGAAGTAATGAATGTAATAGGAGATATACGGAATAAGGTTGTCATATTTATCGACGATATAATAGACACTGGAGGCTCCATAACCGAGGCGGCCAATGCAACGCAAAAACTGGGGGCGAAAAATATATTTGCCTGTTGTACCCACGCCGTTTTCTCAGGGCCTGCCATTAAGAGGATTGAAGAATCGGTAATAGAAGAAATGGTAGTACTCAACACCATACCCCTTGCTAAGGAAAAGACCTGTGACAAGATAACTGTCCTTTCGGTGGCTCCCATTTTTGCAGAGGCCATAACAAGAATATATGAAGGTCTTTCGGTAAGCAAGCTGTTTGACAAGAATCAATTATAAGAAAGAAGCAGGCGGTATCCTAGGGAGCCGCACCGAAGCATACATTTTTTGTTAATATTTACAAAATCTGCCCAGAGCCCGTGGGGGACCGGGACAGAAACATGCCGGACCAATGGTGGCGTATTCTGTTTTTGGCAGGATATGCTCTTGTTTTTTCCCGGTGACTGACCGCCACTACGGCTTGTGCTTCTAGCTTTGCATTGCTATTTCTGTGTATTGCAAAATATGCAATGCTAGAACTACTGGCGTAAGCAGGCGATAAGTGATGCTAAGAATTCTGTTTACGGGGATTGGGCCACATTTCAATTGGAGGCGGCTGTTATGAAACTAATTAAGACCAAAGCTGAATTAAGGGATATGCTCAAAGAGGAACGCCGTAGGGGAAAAGGTATCGGCCTGGTTCCAACGATGGGCTATCTGCACGAGGGACATCTGTCGCTTGTAAAAAAAGCCCGGCAAGAAAACGAAACGGTAGTGGTAAGCATATTTGTGAACCCCACCCAGTTCGGGGAAGGTGAAGACTATGGAACATACCCCAGGGACCTTAACCAGGATACCGATCGGTGCGAAGAGGCGGGGGCGGATATTGTGTTTGCCCCTGAGGTAGAGGAAATGTACGCTCAAAAAAGTGCCGCCTTTGTGGATATGGATCGGCTTACAGACAGGCTGTGCGGTGCATCCAGGCCGGGCCATTTCAGGGGGGTTATGACAGTGGTGTCAAAACTTTTCAATATAGTGCGGCCGGACAGGGCCTATTTCGGCCAGAAGGACGCCCAGCAGGTGTTGGTGATCAAAAGGATGGTACGGGACCTCGATTTTGACGTGCAGATAGTAGAGGCACCCATAGTCAGGGAAGCCGACGGGCTGGCCATGAGTTCGAGGAACGCCTACCTTAACCCCACCGAGAGGGCGGCGGCCCTGGTGCTGTCCCGGGCCCTTTGTGGTGCAAGGCAGCGGATAGAGGACGGAGAGCGCCGGGGTGACGTCATAGGGTTCGACATAGCCAGGCAGATATCCTCCGAGCCTCTGGCGGACCTGGATTATGTCGAGGTGGTGGATGCTAAAACATTGGAACCCTTAAGGGAAATTAGAGGTAGCGTTCTTATAGCGGTTGCGGCAAGGATTGGCAGTACACGGCTTATAGACAACATAAAGCTGGAGGTGTAGGGCATGTACATTACCATGCTTAAGTCAAAGCTTCACAGAGCGGTCGTTACCGATGCGGACCTTAACTACGTGGGCAGTATAACCATAGACGAGTCCCTTATGGAGGCTGCGGATATACTGCCCTATGAAAAGGTGCAGGTGGTGAACAACAATAACGGTGCCCGGTTTGAGACCTACGTTATAAAGGGCAAAAGGAACAGCGGTACCATATGCGTCAACGGAGCGGCGGCAAGATTAGTGCAGAGGGGGGATGTGGTAATAATCCTTTCATACTGTTCGATAGAAAGGGAAAAGGCCGGGGATGCAAGGCCGACTGTAGTGCTACTGGAGGACCAAAACCAAATAATGAATCAAAACAAAGAAACCACCGCAGATTAAACGGTGGTTTTGATTTTGCTAAATGTGGTAGAATTAATGGTAGATATTCTTTGGGGTGATTAATATGTATATAATAGCGGGCCTTGGAAACCCGGGAAGAAAGTATGCAAACACAAAGCATAACGTCGGCTTTGACGTTATTGACCTTCTGGCGGAAAAGCACGGCATAAGGATGGGCAGGGCAAAGTTTAAGGGAAGCGTCGGGACGGGAAAAATTTTGGGGCAGGATGTGCTGCTTTTAAAGCCCTCCACCTATATGAACTTAAGCGGTATGAGCGTACTTGATGCGGTGGAATACTACAGGCTTGATTGCCAAAATCTTTTGGTAATATTCGACGATGCCGACCTGGAGATTGGCAGGATAAGACTTCGAAAAAGCGGCAGTGCCGGCACCCACAACGGTATGAAGTCCATAATATATCAACTGCAGACCGAGGACTTTCCACGTCTGCGTTTAGGTATTGGGCCGCCGCCGGAGGGCCGGGACCTGGCATTTTATGTGCTGGAGCGATTCTCCAGAGAGCAGAGGTCCATAATGGACGAGACAATAAAAAGGGCGGTACTGGCCGTTGAAACTTTTTTGGAAGAAGGGCTGGATGCGGCCATGGGCAAGTTTAACGGATGAACCCTGTGATTATAACCCTGGTTGCCGGGCTTACCGCTTCTCTTATGGGCTTTTTATCGGGTAGTATACTGCTGAAGTACAAGGGGGAGAGGGCACTGGTCTTTTTCGTGCCCGTTATGGAGGAAACGTTAAAGACGCTGGCGGCGACGGTGTTTGGTGCCGGTATTGTGTCCACCCATATGGTGTTTGGCACCGTTGAAGCGTTGTACGACCTGTACAGTTCACCGGAAGCCTATTCGGTTACCGCTGCGCTACTCAGCATTGCAAGCCATACGCTGCTTGGGGCCGCCACTTGGTTTATACTTAAATACTCTGGTTCGGCGGTGCTGGCCGTGCTGGCCGCGTCGGTACTGCACAGCCTGTGGAACAGAATAATGATAGGGTATACCGGTTGAAAGAGCCCGGTAATATTGCTATTGGCTTAAGGGGTTGTTCATAATGAATTCCGGATATATTATTCGCAGGATACAGGAAAGCCAGCAGTTTTTAGAAGCGGTTAAAGAGTTGGGAAGCGGCGCAGGAAAGGTGAACATGTCGGGGCTTTCGGGGTCCCGCAGCTCTTTTTGGGCGGCAGCCCTTGCCGATAAAGGTTTTCCCATAGTTATGGTATGCAGCAGCGAGGCAAGGGCCCGGGAGGTGTTGGAGGACTTAAAAAGCCTCACCGGGAATGTATATTACTACCCCCCGCTTCAGCCGGTTTTGTATAACGATATGGTACACAGCATGGAGGCGGAATGGGAAAGGATAAGCACGCTGGATGCCATGGCCTCGGGGAATGCGGGAATGGTGGTGGCAACCGTGGAGGCACTGCTTTTTCCGGTTATGCCATCCGATAGATACAAAAAAACCACTCTTATATTTAATATCGGCGAAGAGCCCGGTATGGACAAGATATTGGAAAGGCTCGTGTTTGCCGGTTATAAAAGGGAACATATTACCGAAGGGCCGGGCCAGTTCAGCGTAAGGGGCGGTATATTGGACATATTTCCGGTGGGTAGCCTTTCCCCATGCAGGATAGAATTCTTCGGCGATATGGTGGATTCCATAAGGGTTCTGGACGCTGATTCGCAAAGGTCTGTGGAAAAGGTGGAAGGGATAAGGATACCCCCATGCAGGGAACTGCTAACAGTGCCGGAGGAAAGGGAGGAAATCCTTAGGAATATGGACGCCGACCTAAAGGAAACGGTTAAGGGTTTAAAGGCCTCCGGCCTGGGAGATAGGGCGGAAGAACTTAAAGAAGATATCGCCGGGGTTAAGGTGGCCATTGAGGCAGTACCCGGTACCCGCCTTATAAGCAATTACTGGATGTACGGGTGTAAGGCGGTAAGCCCTATTGATTACATGGGACGGGACCATCTGGTGGTGCTGGATAATCCGGCCAGAGTAAAGGAAGAGGCGGAAAGGTTTCACGAAGGCTTTATAGACCATTATAGTGACAGGCTGGAAAAGGGTAAGGTCTTAAATAGGCAGCAGCACAGGATACTGACACCTGAACAATTACAGCTTAAGTTGGACAAAACCCGTGTGGTGAATATTACCGATATACTCAAAGGGCAGGGTGTTTTATGCAGTTTTTCCACAAGGGGAATGGAATCCTTTCACGGGAAACTGCCTCTGGCAGTCAAGGAGATAGCCCGGCTTAAGAAGGAAGGATACGTGGTGGGCATACTGGTCGGCTCTTCTTCCAGGCTGGGGACGCTGCAGGAGGAGCTGATAAAAAACGATATATTTTCAGCCCTGGCCGAGGTCAACGCCGACAGGGACTTTCCGGCGGGGACGGTGGTACTAGGCAAGGGCACGGTGAAGGAGGGGTTCCTTTTCCCCGGGGCAAAGCTGGCGGTATTCTCCGACGGCGATATTTTTGGTACCACCAAAAAGAGGCTCAAGGCTGTCTCAAAGGCAAAAAAGAAGGGTATTGAAACTTTTACCGAGTTAAGACCCGGCGATTATGTGGTTCATGAGAATCAGGGTATAGGTATATACAAAGGAATCCAGGAACTAAAGGTAGAAGGGATAAAGAGGGATTATCTCCAGATAGAATACAGGAACGGTGATATGCTTTACCTGCCCACCTATCAGTCCCACCTTATACAAAAGTACGTAGGCGCGGAGGGTAAAAGGGTCCGTGTAAGCAGGATGGGAGGCAGGGAATGGACAAAAACAAAGGCCGGTGTGAAGAGGGCGATTGAGGGTATGGCCAGGGAACTGCTGCAGTTGTACGCCGCAAGGGAGGCGGCAGAGGGGTATGCCTTTGGTGAGGATACCGTCTGGCAAAAGCAGTTTGATGACCTGTTTCCCTTTGAGGAGACTCCCGGTCAGCTTAGGTGTATAGAAGAGACAAAGAAGGACATGGAGCGGCCAAGGCCGATGGACCGACTGCTGTGTGGTGACGTGGGCTACGGAAAGACCGAAGTGGCAATGCGTGCCGCCTTCAAGGTGGTTATGGACGGGAAACAGGTGGCAATGCTGGTTCCCACCACCATACTTGCACAGCAGCACTATAATACATTTCGGCAGAGAATGGAACAGTTTCCGGTAAACATCGAAATGATAAGCCGGTTCAGGACCGCCGGTCAGCAGCAGGAAATACTAATGCTCCTTAAGGAGGGAAACATTGATATACTCATAGGCACCCACAGGCTTTTACAGCAGGATGTAGTATTCAAAGACCTTGGGCTGCTTGTGGTGGATGAGGAGCAAAGGTTCGGGGTGTGTCATAAAGAGGCTATAAAAAGGCTTAAGGGAAATATTGATGTCTTAACCCTCACTGCAACACCCATACCCAGAACGCTGCATATGTCCATGGCCGGGGTAAGGGATATGAGCGTTATTCTGGACCCTCCCAGGGACAGGTTCCCCGTTGAAACCTTCATAGTCGAACAGAGCGACCGCCTTATCCGGGACGCCATACAAAGGGAATTGGGCAGGAACGGCCAGGTTTATTTTGTCCACAACAGGGTTCATTCCATAGAAAAGATGGCAAGGGAACTGCGCACCCTTGTGCCCGGCGCGTCCATAGGCACAGCCCACGGTCAGATGGATGAGCGGGTCCTTGAAAGGGTTATGATGGACTTTCTGGGGCGAAAGTACGATATCCTGCTGTGCACCACCATTATTGAGAACGGGCTGGATATGCCCAATGTAAATACAATTATAGTTACAGATTCCGATAGGCTGGGGTTATCCCAGATGTATCAGCTAAAAGGCAGGGTGGGCAGGTCAAACAGGATAGCCTATGCCTATTTTACCTATAGAAAGGATAAGGTGCTCACCGAAGCCGCTGAAAAAAGGCTCAAGGCCATCAAAGAGTTTACCGAATTCGGAGCGGGATTTAAGATTGCCTTAAGGGACCTGGAGATAAGGGGTGCCGGTAACATTTTAGGCCATGAGCAGCACGGGCATATGATGACTGTAGGCTACGACCTGTACTGCAAACTGCTGGACCAGACCGTAAAGGAACTAAAAGGGCTGCCGGTGGAACAAAGGGTGGAGACCCAGCTGGATTTGAAGGCCGACGCCTATATTCCCGATTTCTATATCCCCGATGAGAAGCAGAAGGTGGAAATATACAGAAGAATAGCCTCCATTGAAACCTTTGACGATTATTTGGATGTATATGATGAATTATGCGACCGGTTCGGCGAGCCTGCAGGCCCGGTAACAAACCTGCTTTTGATTTCGCATATAAAGTCCCAGTGCCAGAGGCTTGGAATTCAGGCCGTTATGCAAAAAGAGGGCATTATTAAAGTAGAGTTTGCAGAGAAGGCTCCGGTGGAGCCCAAGGCTATTGCCGCATTCCTCAATGAATACGCCGGCCGGGTTAAATTCAAGGCCTCCAAAGCCCTTAGCTTTACCTTTAGAACCAATACGGAGGATTCTTACAGGTTGCTTATATTGATAAAAGGGGTTTTAGAAAAAATTATATGTTTTAACAATGGGTAAATTACTATATAATTAGAATAAGTGATTTCAGGTAGGGGAGTGAATTTAACTTGAGGATAAACAAAAGCCTATTGATAGTCGCAACCGTGGCACTTAGTGTTACGCTTGCAGGTTGCGGTATAGTGAGGAAAAACCCCGCGGCGGAGAAAAACGCGGCGGTGGCCGAGGTAAACGGACAGGTAATCACCAAAGAGGAGTTTGACAAGAGCTTTGAATTATACAAAACCACCTATGAAAGCCAGTACGGCCCCGATATATGGAGTACGGATATGGACGGCAAAAAGTTTATTGATGTGATAAAGGAACAGGTGGTTGAAAAGCTTATAAACGACAGGCTTGTAATGGAGGATGCCAGGGAGCAGGGTATCGAGGTCGCCGATGCGGAGGTGGACCAGGAAATAAAAACCATAAAGGATTACTTTGATGATGAGCAAAGGTACCTGGATTTTCTGGCTGCACAAAATTTAAGCGAGGAAGAATTCGCTGCCCAGGTAAAACAGGACCTTATAATAGGTAAATATAGGGAAACGGTTGTGGAGGGCGTTACCGTTTCGGAGGAGGATATAAGGAAGTATTATGACGAAAACCCGAAGGAATTTAAAAACGATACGGTAAAAGCGAGCCACATTCTGCTTGATACCCGGGAAGAGGCCGAGGACGTGTTAGTCAAGGTAAAGGCCGGTGAGGACTTTGGTGATTTGGCGGAAGAGTATTCGGTGGAACAGGGCGCGCAGACCACCAAGGGAGACTTAGGCGAGTTCGGGTACGGATACATGGTGGAACCCTTCGAGGAGGCTGCCTTTGGGCTGGAGGAGGGCGAGATAAGCGATATAGTGGAGACCCAGTTCGGGTTTCATATAATAAAGGTTTATGAGAAGACCGTGGTGGACCCCATTCCTTTTGAGGAGGCCAGGGAAGATATTGAGGATATGCTTATTTATTACGAGCAGGAAGAAAAGTATATAGAGGAAGTGGCGAAGCTTAAGGAGCAGGCGGATATAAAAATCTATTCCAAAAATATGTAACAAAATAATGGCCCCCTTTTTTTGTATTTGGACAGTGGATTATGAATAAAATTCTTCCAAGTATCTAATAATAATCTTGCTGGATAATTTGTAACAAAATACAGAAAAAGGAGGGATACATCGTTGAAGGCAACCGGAATAGTGAGGCGCATTGATGACCTTGGTAGGGTTGTAATACCCAAGGAGATAAGACGCACCCTGAGAATTAGAGAAGGCGACCCCCTTGAGATTTTTACCGACAGGGAGGGGGAAGTAATACTGAAGAAGTATTCACCTATCGGAGAACTAAGCGAATTTGCACAGGAGTATGCAGAATCCCTTAATGAAGCATCTGGCCATGTAGCAGTTATCGCTGATAGAGATACAGTAATAACCGTAGCAGGTACATCTAAAAAGGAACATTTTGAAAAGAAAGTTAGTGCTGCTCTTGAAAAGATAATGGAGGAAAAGAAACCAATTGTTCTTAACAAGAGTGAAGACCACCGTATTATAAGCGTTGTTTCCGATGAAGACGGGGAAACGAAGTATACTGCTCAGGTAATTGCCCCGATAGTTTCCTTAGGCGATCCGATAGGAGCAGTCATACTACTTTCTAAAGAAAATGATGTTAGGATGGGAGATTTGGAGATAAAGCTGTCAACTGCAGCGGCTTCCTTCTTGGGAAAACAGATGGAGCAATAGTGCCAATGCGGACAAGAATAAGCGTAAAAACAGCAGTGTTAAGGCTGCTGTTTTTTATCTTGGTGTTGTGGTGCCATTATAGGCAACACTGTTTATAATTGGCTATTTCTGATATAATAATTATGTTTTATAGATGCTGAAAAATTAGGGGGTATAAAGCCATGCAGAAGCATTCGCTTATAAAGGGGACACTCATACTTGGTATAGCCGGGGTCATAGTAAAGGTAATTGGCGCGATCTACCGGATACCCCTTGCCAATATAATAACCTCCGAGGGTATGGGATATTATGGTTCGGCATATCCTATATACGGTTTTCTGATTGCGATTTCAACGACGGGGCTGCCCACCGCTATATCAAAACTGGTTTCGGAAAAAACCGCACTGGGACTTCCCGGTGAAGCGTACAGAGTGTTTAGGGTCTCCTTTGCCACGTTGTTTGTTGTGGGCCTTGTATCTTCAACGGCATTGTTCGCCGGTTCAAAGTATCTGGTGGGCGTTTTGCAGAACCCGAAGGCCTATTATTCGATGCTTGCTGTCGCACCGGCACTTTTTTTCGTGCCGCTTATGTCCGCCTTCCGGGGTTATTTTCAGGGGCTGCAGAATATGGTACCTACCGCTCTTTCACAAATTTTCGAGCAGCTTGGAAGGGTGGCGGTAGGATTTGCACTGGCTGTAGTGCTTTTACCCAGGGGACTTGAGTATGCTGCTGCAGGTGCTTCCTTCGGAGCCTCCTCGGGGGCCGTGGCAGGACTGATTACTATTTATATAATATATGTGATATACCGAAAGAGGATGATGACCGGTTTGCAAGAGGTTCCCGCCCATGCCAGGGAACCGGTAAAAAGCATATTGTACCGGCTTTTTGCCATAGCCATACCCATAACCCTGGGAACCTCGGTAATGCCTCTGATGACTCTTATAGACCTTAGCATAGTTGTAAGGAGGCTTCAGTTTGCCGGTTTTTCGGTAGAGCAGTCCAACAGTATGTACGGGCAGCTTTCCCAGATGGCCGCCACCCTTATTAACTTTCCACAGGTAATAACTGTAGCACTGGCCGCCAGCCTTGTTCCCGCCATATCCGAATCGGTGGCCCGCAGGGATAGTAAAGGGATGAGGAAAAAAGCCGTCATGGGTATGAAAACCGGTATACTTGTCGGGCTGCCCGCCTCGGCGGGGCTGTTCGTACTATCCCGGCCTATAATACTTATGCTCTATCCTAGGGAACCGGAAACATGGATGGTACTGCAGGTGCTGGCACTGGGATTCGTATTCCTGGCCGTTATCCAGACCGCCACCGGAATTCTCCAGGGCGTAGGCAAACCTATAATTCCGGTTAAAAATCTCTTGATAGGTTCCGCTTTTAAACTGGTTACCAGCTATTTTTTAACCGGGATTGCAGCAATAAACATAAGGGGTGCCGCCCTTGGTACGGTGGTGGGTTATCTGGTGGCGTCCATACTCAATTACTTTGCAGTAAAAAGGGAGATAGGCACTACCATAGGGTTTGTTGATTCTCTGTTAAAGCCGATGGCGGCAACCCTTGTTATGGCCGTTTCGGCGGTAGCGGTTTACCGGGGTGTCTTTGGGGTGGTGGGCAGAAATACAATAGCCACTCTGGCTGCGGTAATAGCCGGAGTGGTATTATACGGTGCTGTACTCGTGCTTATTGGCGGAATAACTGCCAGTGAACTGGAGCTGATGCCGGGGGGCAAAAAGATATCTGCCCTGCTCAATAAAACAGGAATATTCAAAAAATAGGGGGAATAAGGCTTATGGGAAATATAACGGTGGTAGGTTTAGGCCCCGGGTCATGGTGGCACCTTACTCTGGAAGGGGTTGAAACCCTTGAAAAGGCCCAAAGGATTTTTTTGAGAACGGAAAAACATCCGGTTGTGGAGCATTTGAAAGACCGGGGTATTAAATATAGTTCCTTTGACAGTTTCTACAACGAGGAAGCAACCTTTGAGGGAGTATACTCCCGGATTGCGAAGGTGTTGATCGAGGAAACAAAAAATGGCGATTTGGTGTATGCAGTACCCGGCAATCCAGCTGTTGCGGAGACCAGCTATTATTTGCTACTTGGCCTTGCAAAGGAAAGGGGAATAGAAGTACTGACGGTGCCCGGAATGAGCTTTTTGGAAATAGTCTACCAAAGGCTGGGTATAGACCCGGTGAAAGGTCTTCAGGTGCTGGACGGGCTTGGGCTTAAGGCATGGCGGATAGATACCGGTAAGGATTTAATAATAACTCAGGTCTATGACCGGCTTACCGCCTCGGAGGTAAAGCTAGCTCTATTGGAACGCTATGGGGTGGAACATCCAATATGGGTGATAAGGGCAGCAGGGGTAAAGGGCCGGGAAATTGTGCAGCAAATATCCCTTTATCGGTTGGACAGGCTTTCATACATAGATTACCTGACCAGTGTATACGTACCGGCATCAAAGGAAAAGGTTTATAATATTGAGGACTTGATTGAAATAATGAGGACCTTAAGAGGAGAAGAGGGCTGTCCCTGGGACAGGGAACAGGACCGCCAAAGCCTTAAGCCCTATCTGCTGGAAGAGGCCTACGAGGTTTTGGATGCCATAGAAAAGGAGGACTTATGTCTTTTGAGCGAGGAACTGGGAGACCTTCTTCTCCAGGTAGTATTTCATGCCCAGATAGCCGACGAGGAAGGGGAATTTGATTTTGATGCGGTGGTTGGAGGAATATGCGAAAAACTTATCCGGCGTCATCCCCATGTATTCGGCGGCAAAAAAGCTCGGGACAGCGACGGTGCCCTGGATAAATGGGAGGCCTCAAAGAGGAAGGAAAAGGGTGTAAAGGGCTATACGGGAGCCCTCCGGGACATACCTCAAACGCTCCCTTCACTAATGCGTAGCTACAAGGTACAGCAGAAAGCCGCCCTGGCTGGGTTCGATTGGGAAGAAATAGAGGACGTTATGGATAAGGTTAGGGAGGAGCTAACTGAACTGGAAGAGGTATATAAAACCGGAGAAATGAGCAAAATAAAGGAAGAGCTTGGGGATTTACTGTTTGCCGTAGTGAACCTGGCGCGGTTTGAAGGCGTTCGGCCGGAACTTGCCTTAAGGGAAACGATCGAAAAGTTCATTCAAAGGTTTGATTTTGTTGAGGATGGGGCTAGAAAGTTAGGAAAAACCCTCGATAAAATGACTTTAGACCAGATGGAAGATCTATGGCAGAGGGCAAAGGTACATAAATTCAATAAAAATGATAAAAAATAGTACCGGAGAGAAGGAATCTCAAAGATTACGTAGAATAGCATAAATGGAAATCCAATATAAGGGAGGTAATTTGTTTGAACAAAGCAGAACTAATTGCCAGCATGGCTGAAAAAAGTGGTTTGACAAAAAAAGACACGGAAAAGGCAGTAAATGCGTTTATGGAATCGGTAAACGAAGCGTTGTTACAGGGAGAAAAGGTACAGTTGGTAGGCTTTGGAACTTTTGAGGTTAAGTCGAGGAAGGAAAGAAAGGGACGCAATCCCAAGACTCAGGAGGAAATGGTAATACCTGCTTCCAAGGCTCCGGTGTTCAAAGCCGGAAAAGCGCTGAAGGATATGGTAAATCAATAATAGGGAATAAAAATCAGGTCTTTGGCCTGATTTTTCTCTTAAAGGTAAACGAGAGGATTGGTCATTTGAGATTGGACAAGTTTCTTAAGGAATCCAGACTGATTAAAAGAAGAACCGTTGCCAAAGAGGCCTGCGAGCGGGGCAGAATACTGCAAAATGGAAGGGTGGCTAAGGCGGGCTCGGAGGTTAAGCCGGGGGATGTGTTAGAGCTTTCCTTTGGCGCAAGGAAGCTTAAGGTTCGGGTTGAAAGCATAATGGAACACGTCGGCAAGGACAAGGCAAGGGAAATGTATAACATTATAGAGTAAAAAAGCGGCGGGGATTTAATCCCCGCCGCTTTTTTAACCATTGCCTGGTGCCGGGGCTCTTTTATTCATTTTTGTGCAGGTTACTCTTTATCCTGTCCAGGTTGGTACCCCGTCCGTAGACGCCGCTTATATAAAGAACCAGGCAGGCATCATTAACGAACAATTGGTAAACCTGAATAAGGATAAAACCAGTCGTAGTTGATTAGACGAAAGGAACAATGAGATATGGCAAGAAGAACAATTTTTTTCTACAATATACTAACGCAATCGTATATCACCATACTCTTGACTAAAGGCAAGTAAAGCTATACAACTGAAGTGACCACACTGGTCAAAAGAACAACTAAACGGTGGAGGTAGTTATGAAAAAGAAACTGATTATCGCATTGGTCATACTTTCGGCTTTAGCGGCAGGAATATTCTATTTGTTGACTGCGGGGAATGTCGGAATAAAATATGAAACAGTTGAAGTCGAAAAAGGTAAAATAGGTAAATATGTTGAAGAGGCAGGCACCACAAGCTCAAGAAATGTCAGGAGTTATTATGGAAACAGCGTAAGAAAAGTGGAAAAAATTGAAGTGGAACTAGGCGATTATGTTAAGGAAGGACAGCTTTTAATGAAGTTCGAAGACAACAGCGGTCGGGAGATACAGAAGGTGGAAAAACAGATAGAAGCCCTAAAGGCTACCTACAACGAGGCTTTGTTGGGACCTGACTTTGAAATCATAAACAATGCAAAATTGGAAATATCCAGAATAAGAAGCAGTGTTGACTTGGCAAAGAAGAACAAGGTCAGGATGGAAGAACTGTCCACTAGTGGAGCAGTAGCGGAGATAGAGCTGGAAAAGGCAGTGAATGACCTTGTACAGTTGCAAAACAGTCTAGCCGTGGCGCAGAACAGCTATAATCGGCTTGTTAAGGGTCTTTCGGAAAATATGAAGACAAAATACGAAGCGGAAATAGATGTACTTCTCCTGTCTCTTGAAACACTTGAAAAAGACAGGGAAGACTCTATGATATATGCAGATTTTGATGGAATTGTAACGGAACTTAATACATTCGAAGGAGATATCCCCTATGGCGGGCTAGAGATTCTGGAAATACAGGATCCGTCGGAGAAAATCGTATTGATAGATTTTATGGCTGAAGATGCATTGCTCGTCAAGACAGGTATGAATGCAATAGTCACTGACAAGAATTTGAATGTTGAAATTGATAATCTCAAGGTGGAAAAGATTCATCCCAAGGCTTTTATCGTATTTTCCGAGTTGGGAGTTGAAGAGAATCGACAGAGGGTAGAGATAAATCTTCCGCAATCCGATATCGAGCTGTCCTTTGGGCTCAAGGTGAAAACGAAAATAATGATAGAAGAGTCAAAAGAAGCTCTTCTAATACCAGAAGATACAGTTTATAAAGAGGGTATGAAAAAATATGTGGATGTACTTGAAGACGGTAAGCCCGTTCAAAGAGAAGTTGTGACGGGAATAGGGAATAACAGATTAATTGAGATAAAGGAAGGACTGGAAGAAGGAGAACGTGTGATTCTCAAATATGGGGAGAGCTAAAATATACTAGCGAGGTGTTTATCTTGAAAGACAGACTGTCGAATCTAGACGAAAAGAAGAGGATAAAAATAATCAACAGTGCCATGGAGGAGTTCAGCAGGAACACATACCAAAAGGCTTCCACCAACAAAATCGTGGAGAAAGCTGGAATATCGAAAGGTTCGCTTTTCAACTACTTTCAGAGCAAGGAAAAGCTTTATGAATATCTGGAGACGTTCTCAATAAGGGAAATAGCGGATGCAGTCGTTAAAAAACTGGACTGGGAGGAACCCGACATACTGCAACGCATCAAGAATATAGTAATAATAAAATTGGATGTTTGTCGCAAGTACCCTCACTTAATTGAGTTTTCGAAAAGGATATATGAAAACAAGTCAATAGATGATTTGAAGGCTATATATGAGGAGTTTGTTCCTAACATATATGAGAAAGTATACTATGAAAATATTGATTTCTCACTGTTCAAGGAAGATATTGAAATAAATGAAATCATGAATATAATGATATGGACATTTGAGAAAATGGGGGAAAACTATCTCAATCGGATAAAATCCGGTGAAAGAGTAAAAATCGATGCAATATCAAATGAAGTGGATAGATATATTGAAGTTCTGAGAAAAGGATTCTATAGGTGAGAGGAGGCGGAAGATGATAAAAGTCAAGAACCTTTACCACTCATACAGCAACGACGAAAAATATGCTGTGGAAGATGTAAACTTCGAAATTGAAAAAGGTGAGATTTTCGGGTTCCTTGGTCCATCGGGAGCAGGCAAGTCTACTACCCAAAACATATTGACCGGTCTTTTGCAGCTTCAAAAGGGTGAGGTGGAGGTCGCTGGATATGACATCAAGCATATCAAGAATAAAATGTTCAACAAAATAGGAATGTCATTTGAACAGTCCAATGTTTACACAAAGATGTCTGGTCTTGAGAACCTTGAATTCTACAGAAAACTGTTCGATGTAGAAACAAGGAATCCAATGGATCTGATAAAACTGGTGGGACTTGACGGCAAGGAAAACATAAAAGCTGGAAAATACTCAAAAGGAATGAAACACAGGCTTACATTTGCCAGGTCCATGATAAATAATCCGGAGATGTGGTTTCTGGATGAACCGACTACAGGTCTTGACCCGGCAATAGCTGCTACAATAAAGGACATAATAAGGCAGGAGAATGAAAGAGGGGTCACGATTTTTTTGACGACACACAACATGTATATTGCAGATGAATTGTGCAACAGGGTTGCATTTATTGTTGACGGGAAGATAAGACTGATAGATTTTCCAAAGGAACTGAAGGTGAAATACGGCAAAAAACTGGTGGAAGTGGAATATTACAAAAACGGAGAAATAAACAAAGAAAGCTTTTCCACAGTTGTTGATGAAGAGAAGCAGAAACTGCTTGAAGTCATAAGGAAAAATGACATCCGGACCATGCATACCAAGGAAGCCACTCTTGAAGATATATTCATTAAGGTGACAGGAAGGGTACTGGTGTAAATGAAACTATGGTACAGTTTTACAAAGGAGCTCATCCTTTCTTCAAAAAGCTGGTACTTCTATATTGAACTGGGCATGGCGGTGATACTCCTCATGATTCTTGCATTTGTGGTTCCCAATGATTTCGACAGCAAGGGTGAAGAGTATATTTATATTGATCTGCCTCAGGTTGTAAGGGATAAATACAGGGACAATCTGCTGGAGGAGGACTTGGACGGAACTGCTGAATTTGTGGAACTGGAAGCCGGAAAGACCATGTATGCAGCTGAACTTTATGAGACAGATGAATCCAAGATTTATCTCCTTGAAAGCAAGGATGCCCTGGATGCCTTTTCGAATTCTGAAAGAGTGCCTGCAGTTCATGTTCGAGTAAATGAAGATAATCAAGTAATACATACGTACTATCTTCAAGGGTATGAGACCCAGAAGCTCAAAAATCTGCTCCTCGTATTCCACAACAAAAAAGCCGCATTCGATGTAATTAAGGATTATTCAGACAATATAACAGTCAAGTCTATTTATCAGGATATCGAACCCTTAAGCGACAAACAAAACCTGATACCTGTATTCCTGACTTTCAACGGAAGTCTCATGAGTCTGTTTATAATAGCTGCCTATATATTCCTTGACAAAAATGAAGGAATAATACAGGCCTATGCAGTAACAGCTTCATCCGTATGGCAATATCTTTTGAGCAAGATCGGCGTTGTAATTGTCACATCAATAGTTACAACTTCCATAATAACGGTTCCCGTTATGGGACTGCAACCAAACTACGCCGCCATGATTTTATTCATAATCACATCAGGATTTTTTGCAGCCTCCCTGGGACTTTTAATAACAAGCTATTATAAAGACATAATACAGTCTTTCGGTACTCTGTACATTGTAATAGTAATTATGATCATGCCCAATATATCCTATTTTACACCAAGCTGGGATCCTGACTGGGTAAAAATAATACCAAGCTATGTGATGCTCCAAAGCTTCAAGGAAATAATATCAACAAACGGAAACATGGCCTATGTACTTTTGGCATCTCTCGGCTTTGCGGTGTTGGGACTGGACATCTTCATACTGGCGAATTACAGATTCAACAAAACTTTGACCTTATAAGGAGTGTTGCGAGGTGATTAGGAAGATATTGATGATATTCAAGAGGGACATGAAAGTGAGTGTAAGAAATTTCATAACCCTCTACATAATAGTTGTACCGGTAATATTTGCCGTGATAATCAATATTTTCTCACCTGGCATAAATGATACCACTGTCGAAATAGTCTTACTTAAAGGAGAAAACAGTGACCAGGAGGAATTCTTCAAGCAGTTTGCAAATATTGAATTGATCGATACCGTCGAAAACATTGAGAAAAGGGTAAAAAAGAGAGACAATATAGTAGGGGTGCTTCCCGGGGAAAATGATGAGTATTTTATTCTTACCCAGGGCAACGAACCTGACTATGTGGTGGACTATGTAAGAAATCTGACCGCATTTGACCACTACGGCATAGGGCTTGAAGACTCAATGGCTGAAATAATAGACTATGGAAGAGATATTCCTCCCCTTAAAAAATTAATGGTCAATGTGGCAGTAATGTTTACTTCAATATTGGGCGGGATGATTATTGCACTGAATATTGTTGAAGAAAAAACAGAAAACACAATTAGTTCGATACATGTGTCTCCTGTTTCGAGAATGGGTTTTATTGCAGGTAAAAGCGTCATAGGAGTATTCATTCCCATTGTCGGAACTTTCCTGATGTTAATGATTACAGGATTCAGGAACATAAACTATTTTCATGCGTTGCTGATGATAACCACTTCCTGCATAATAAGCATTCTTATAGGTTTTATTGAAGGAATCAACAACGACGATGTCATGAATGCTGCAGGAAACATGAAGACGCTTTTCCTTCCTCTTTTTGGGAGTGTTGCAGCAATAGAGCTTCTGGCGGACAAATGGCAGCCCTTGTTTTACTGGATACCTTTTTACTGGACCTACAAGGGGAACAATCTGGTTTTATCAGGTGGCGGTTCGTTCATGGATATAATCAAATATTCAGGAATAGTACTGGGTATAAGCATAATAGTATTTATAGTATTAGCTCCAAAAATAAGAGAAGGATTGGAATAAGGGGGAGAAAAATGAAACTATGGGGAATTATTTCAATATTGTATGCTGTATTTGTTGTTGTAATTGCTGTTATGAAGCCGGGAAAAATCTGGAACATGAAGAAAATTGAAATGTTCAAAAAAGTGCTGGGAGACAAGGGGACTGAAATATTCTTTTACATATGGGCACTGGGCTTTTTATTTCTGGGCATCTGGCTGTTGGTTTAAGTTTCTGCCTGATAAAGTCAGATAGCAAAGTGTTTGGGAATAGAAACATAAGTGTGAGCTTTCAGTAGAATTCAAAGGGACCCAGAAATCTTTAAGATAATTTTTGAGGCTGCCTTCAAAGAACTTGCAAAGCATGACGGTATACGAGTAATCCCGGGAAGCTGGGGAACCTTAAAAATTCTTGATGCAACCATTATGCGTGTTTGTCTTTCTCTCTTCCCCTGGGCTTATTACCGTAAAACCAAGGCTGCTGTAAAAATGCATACCCTTTTCGATCTGGAGAAGGGATCACCCGAGAGCATTATTGTTACAGAAGGCATCTACCTGTACTGTGCGCTCATTCTGTATATGCTCCTGAGGCTCATGCACCTTTTAGTCGGTATTAAACATGACTTTCTAAAGCTTGTAAGGCATATAGCAAGCGACCTTTGGAACAAGATGGCTTAAGTTAACTAAATCTCTAGCTCCGTCCAAGCCACCTGGGCGCAGGCGGAAACGGTCTATCAGAGCATTACTTTCCTAAACGACCGGAATGGAAAAAGAGACCACAGGGAACGCATTTATATTTCTTACGATTCAACTAACAAAAGCTGTCAGGCTGGAGATGTCGAAATCGCTGAATTCGGGCATTCGAAAGATGGCCAAGATAAACCGGTGTTCAATGCCTTAATTATGGCACAGGGCTTGGTGGGTTAGGTAAAAAATTACATATTAGAATAGCGAATATTCCAGATACTAATAGCAAAGGAGGTACAGCAATTAAAAAAGGAGGCAAAGGTTAAATGAAACGCAGAAGGATGGTGGGGCTTGTAATTCTCATTGTTTTATTGATTCTGGTAACATCCTGTGCCCGGGACAGGGTGCCGGAACAAAGACCGGCCCCTGAGATGGTACGACTTAAGATTCCGGAATCCATAAGCCGGGGACAAGGGAAAGAACCGGTTTTGAAGGTTTATGTCAAGGAAACCGGGGATATTAAGGAACTGCCCTTTGAAGAATACCTGCAGGGCGTTGTGGCCGGGGAGATGAAGAACGATTGGCCTGAAGAAGCCCTGGCGGCCCAGGCCATTTTAGCCCGCACCTTTGTTATGGAGTTTGTATCTAAAAAGGGTGGCTCCAAGTACGAAGGTGCTCACGTTTCCACCGATATAGAGGAAGCCCAGGCATGGAACCAGCAGGCGGTAAACGACAGGGTCAAAAAAGCGGTAGAAAGGACCAGAGGTGAAGTGGCTATCCATAACAACAATTACATCAAGGCATGGTTCCACGCCCATGCGGGGGGCATGACCGCCTCAGCCAAGGAAGGACTTGCCTTTGAGGAGGACGAGCCACCCTATATTAAGGTTACAAAGTCCCCGGATTCGCCGGAGGCACCGGAGGATGACAGCAACTGGACTGTATCCTTTTCCAATCAGGAAGTGATGCAGGTACTAGGCGATATGGACAAGGAGGTAAAGGAGATAAGGACCGCCAAGGTTGGGAAAAAAGGCCCTTCGGGTAGGGCAATTACTCTAAAATTCGACGGTATGGAAGTTTCCGCTCCCGAATTCCGTATCGCCATTGACAGTACCAAGATGAAGTCCACGCTCATTGACAGCATGGAGGCCGGGGGGGGCAAACTCACAATAAAGGGCCGGGGATACGGCCATGGTGTTGGCATGTCGCAGTGGGGAGCCTATGCCCTTGCAAAGGATGGTAAAAAAGCCGAGGAGATAGTCGAGTACTATTTCGAAGGAATTGAGATAGTAAAGGCCTGGGAATAGGAATAAATCCGCAAGAGTAGACATAGATATTTAACGTAAGGAAAGGGGGGCAGGCTATGGAGGATAAAAAACACAGCATTACGCTGGAGGACAGAGGTTCTTTATCCATATCCGGGGTAAAGGATATATACAATTTTGATGAAAACAAGGTTGCGCTGGAGACTTCGCTTGGCACCCTTACGGTTACCGGTGAAGGCCTGCAAATAAATAAGCTGAGCATCGATGATGGGAACCTGCAGGTAAAGGGGAATATCACAAGCTGTATCTATTCCGAAGGCAGGGAACTTAAAGACAAAGGAAAAGGAATTCTAGCTAGGATGTTCAAATAAACCATCGTCCCGTACGGTGGTTTATTAAATTAGATAGACTTTAGAATTGGTGAGGGGGTCTTAAATGCTCCTTTCGGTTACTGACCAGATAATAATTCTGTTGGCCTCAGTTTATGGCGGGCTTTTGCTTGGGCTTATATTTGACCTGTACAGATTTGTACGGGACATCCTCCGGTTTGGAAGAGCGATAACTATAATCGGGGATATTATATTCTGGGCCCTGGGCCTTATTCTCATCCTTTCGGTGGTGTACAACAGCAGCAGCGGAATGGTAAGGGTTTACCAACTGCTGGGGTTTGCGATGGGAATGGTTGTATATTTTAAACTCTTGAGCAGGGCTGCCCGGGGCTTGTTGTATGCACTTGTTTATTGCGTGAGGGGCTTTGTATACTCCATTATTAAACTAATAAGTGGTCCGGTTAGGCTTTTGTCAAATATGCTGTGGAAACCGTGCAACAGGGTTAAGATTAAGACGGCTAAACTGTTTAGCAGGCTGGGCCGGGACTTGCGGAAGTATATACCAATGCTTAAGAATAAGAAATGATATGAAGGATTTAGGCCTTTTTTATAGAACAATAATACATAAACAAGGGACACGGATGGGGGTCTTTCGATGGGACAAGTATATGAGATGAAACCAAAAAAAACTAAAAAGCCTGTCAGGCCAAAGAATATAGTGATTATTTTGCTCGCGGTTTATCTGGTCTACACCCTTTCGGCCCAGTATATAGCCATCAGCAAATCCCGTACGGAGGAGGCACGGATACAGGCGCAGATAGAACAGATGAAAAAGGAGAACGAAAAGCTTAAGGATGAAATAGAAAGGATGCAAAGCGATGAATACATAGAAAAAATAGCCCGGGAAAGACTAGGGCTCATTAAATCCGGTGAAATAATGTTTGTTGATGTAAACCATGGAGAGCAGGATTCAGACAATTGACATAACTACAGGCATAATATATAATTATCACAGGCTGTATAGCGTTTTAATAACAAAGAGGAGGAATTTTTGACCTATGCCGTTTCAGGTAGGGAGCATAGTTGAAGGAACGGTTACCAGCATAGCCAGTTTTGGTGCCTTCGTTCAACTGCCGGAAGGGAAGACCGGACTTGTGCACATATCGGAAGTAGCCGACCATTATGTCGAGGATATTAAGCAGTATCTCAAAGAAAAGGATAAAGTTAAAGCAAAGATAATATCCATTGACAGCAAGGGGAAGATAAGTCTATCGCTTAAACAGGCAGGCACCCGTTTAAAGAAGACCTCAAGGCCCATTGAGATTGACTGGGAGGCGGAGAAGAGGGAAAAGACCAAAAATCTGTCCTTTGAAGACAGGATGATGAAATTTTTAAAGGACAGTGATGAAAAGCAGCAGCAGCTCAAAAAAAGCCAGGAATCCAAAAGAGGCGGAGGTTTCCGAAGAGGGGATTATTAGCAAATGACCGTGCCTGCAGGCACGGTTTATTAAATGGAGGCACATTTATGGGAATAGCGGCGGCGATAGACATAGGTAGCAATTCGGTAAGGCTTCTGGTGGCACAGACTGATGGGTTTTGTATAAAGCCACTGTATAAGGACTTGTACACAACCAGGCTGGGTACGGGGGTGGACGCCAGTGGTATGCTGTCCCCGCAGAATGTGCAAACAACCCTTCGGGCGATTAGGGAGTTTAGGGCAAAGGCTTTTTCTATGGGAGCCGAGAGGATTGAGGCGTTTGCTACCAGTGCTGTTAGGGATGCCATAAACGGGGATTGTTTTATCGAAAGGGTACGCGAACTGGGATTAAAGTCCCGGGTTCTGAATGGTACCCAAGAGGCGGAGGCGGGCTATATCGGAGCGATATTGGGTTGCGGATACAAGCAAAAAGAAATTTTTATGGTGGACATAGGCGGCGGAAGTACTGAACTGGTATCCGGGGCGGGGTTTAGAATAAAGGGACGAAAAAGCCTTGACATAGGCGCAGTGAGAATGACCGAAAAATTTATAAGAAACGACCCGGCAAAAATGGCAGAGATTGAAGCGGCCCGGCGGTATGCTGCAGACAAAATTTACAAAAATACAAAGGATATGATTGTTGGGGATGCGGAAATGGTAGGCATAGGCGGAACAATAACAAGCCTTGCGGCAGTAGTTCAGGGTGTAGAAGAATACGATGCGGACCGTATCCATAGGTATGTTCTTAACCGGAGAGATGTCTGTGAAATGCTGGAAAGGCTGTCGGCCATGGATACGCGGCTAAGGAGAAAAATACCGGGATTACAGCCCAAAAGGGCGGATATAATAGTAGCCGGGACCATAATACTCAAAAGTCTTATGGAGTATTGGAACTTTGATAGGCTTATAGTCAGTGAATGGGATAACCTTGAGGGAGTTTTATACCAAAACCTTATAGAGGTTGATAAAGATACGGATAAAAATACCTTATAGATTTCCTTGAAAAAGGGTTGACGATAAAAAGTATATATAATATAATAGGCTTTGTCGTCGGAAGAAATAACAATGACGCGGGGTGGAGCAGTCAGGTAGCTCGTCGGGCTCATAACCCGGAGGTCGCAGGTTCAAATCCTGCCCCCGCAACCATGTGGCGGCGTAGCTCAGGTGGCTAGAGCATGCGGTTCATACCCGCAGTGTCAGCGGTTCAAATCCGTTCGCCGCTACCAGCCATGGCCCCTTGGTCAAGCGGTTAAGACACCGCCCTTTCACGGCGGTAACAGGGGTTCAATTCCCCTAGGGGTCACCACGCGGGCGCATAGCTCAGTTGGGAGAGCACCTGCCTTACAAGCAGGGGGTCACTGGTTCGAGCCCAGTTGTGCCCACCAAAAAAGGAGATACATTCGTATCTCCTTTTTTTACATTTTTTGTATAAAAACCGCATTTC